>Ga0307444_1000029_pt1 | contig 68546 bp, 62 predicted proteins | sample SalMarSW160340MG_FD_202145 | JGI IMG/M metagenome (GOLD analysis project Ga0307444, IMG submission 202145) | Salt marsh sediment microbial communities from the Plum Island Ecosystem LTER, Massachusetts, United States - SW1603-40 | ecosystem: Environmental > Aquatic > Marine > Intertidal zone >...
TGACTGAACCACCCCAGTTACCACCACCAAACATGAAGATCAATGAGTCGTTATATACACCACCGATCTGATCCATGTTCGCCATCGGCGCCGCAGCACCGGCAGACCAGACATCCGCGACTGGGTCATAAATATCGACCCTGGTCAGACCTGTTGGCCAGGTGTCGGTTCCGCAAATACGATAGTGTTTGCCGAGAACCCCATAGGCCATACCATAAGTACCGCAGCCAAATGCATTGTCAGCGACCGTGGACCATGTATCACTGGCAATGTCATACTCGTACACGGTTGGCGGATATGTAGTCGTTGTGTGAAAACCGGTGACCAGATAGACACCATCGTGGACCGTGGATTCTGAATGGCCAGATGTTCCTACTGGGATACTCGTCAGGATCTCCCAGAACGTTGGGTTGACAACACTCTGCTGGGTAAGTGTATCGTTCGCAGGATTGACGTCACCGCTGAGAACTGTGTAGGCAGTTATATCATAGGTTGTACCTGTACCTGAACCGCAGGTCCAGGATGCAAAGGATATCGTCGTATCGGTCGTTGCATCGAGTGTGATATTAGCAGTTTCATTATAGATGTTGACTCCGGCTGAATCGATCACATAATAAACATCAAAAGTTTCCTGACTTGTGCCAAAGTTCCGATAGGTTGCAGTGGGATCGAGTGTTGTATTGGGCATGAGATTAAGACCCGGTGCATCGATCGACACGACACCGGCATCATGATCAGGCGGTGGACCCGTCGAGATCGCAAGTTTTACATAGTAACATTGAGTACCCGTCGTACCGGTCGTTGCCATATCATTCCAGGCGTATAATCTTCTCGGCACTGCTTCAGTCGTACGCCAGATCGGAACACCAACACCACCATCACCATTCCAGAGTATTTCAACGAGCAGGTTATCAGTATTATTATAATCAAAGGCAATATCCCAATCCATCCATACATCACCGGCATTACCGATGAGTAAGCTCGGCTCATTCATTACCTCAATCGGTGTGTTACCAGTATAGTTTGCATCGAATGTAGTACTTAACTGCGTAGCACTTGTATGGCAGAGATTCACCCTGAGATTGTCAAAGGTACCAGTACTGCTAGTTGAGGGCATAAAGGACAGGGTTACGATTTGACCAGCAACGTTTATTTCACTCTGGAGATACAAAGTCATGAATCGACATGCATCATAACTATTACCCCAGAAAGGAATATAGTTACCGGTCACCTGGACACCGATGATAACTTCGATCGTTTCACGCTGGGCTGTTTCCTGTTTGAAATTAGGTTTGAGATAGGTATCAGGCGTGATTGCGGCGCTGTACTCGATATCACCATCCGCTCCTATGGCAAAGCTCATGAACATTGCTGTCGCCATTACAATAACCATATATTTCATACACACCTCCTTTTTCTTCATTCTAGCAGTTAATAATGGCTTGTCAAGACTTAATCCCTTCGACCTCTGGTGCTTGACACCATATCATTTTTGAATAGTGTTAAATACCATGATGATCAAACACAGCAGTGATGTTCCCGATGAAAGGTCGAGTCTAAAAGGAACCAAAGAATGCACGCTTCGTTGGCTTATCGCTGAAAAAGACGGTGCTGAACACTATGCCATGCGTTTGTTCGAGCTCAAACCAGGCGGGTTGATCCCGGTACACAAACATGATGATAGCGAGCACGAAATATATATCATCGAAGGCACCGCGATCTTTGATGATGATGAAAATAGAATCACGGTCAAGAAAGGTGATGTTATTTTTGTAAAACCTGGTGATAAGCACAGCTTCACAAACATTTCAAAAAAAACCTTTATGTTCATCTGCGTGATACCTCTTTAATGTTCAGTCTCTTAAAAAAACGCGGTATTACTTTCTTAAGTTTTTCCAATACGATTTCACAACTCGGCGACCGTCTTACCCACATGGTGATCATTACCCTGATCGGTATCATAGCGCCGGGACGTATCTCAGCGTTCAGCGAATTCTCGGTTGCTTTTACCTTACCGATCATTGTCCTTGCTCCATTTGCTGGAGTTATTATCGATCATTACAATAAACAAACGATTATGCTTCGCTGCCATCTTATTCAAGCTCTATTGATATTTCTGACGCCGACGTTCGTGATGCTAACTCACAGTATCATGCCCATATGGATATTGGTCGTGCTTTTTTTCTCACTCGATCTTTTTAATAATACATCACGCAATGCAGTCATACCCGATCTTGTCGAGCATAATGAATTGGTCCAGGCAAATTCACTCATTATTTCTCTTGCGCGCATCGCCACTTTTGCAGGCATGCTTGGCGGCGGTTATCTCGTTCACATGGTCGGCTGGCAGCTCGGTTTCTATATCGACGCCTCGACTCATTTTGTCGCTGGTATTCTGGTGCTCGGCATGGGCGCCAGAATCCTCTTTGAACCGATCGAGAAGTTTGAGTTTTCCTTGTCCAAAGAACTCAAGAAATCTTTCAACCGTTTTCTTTTGGACTTGAAGGAATTGGGGATTCTTCTTATCAAAGATCGCATTGTAGTCTTTGTCATGTTGTCTGTTTTCGTACTACCTTTTGTTGCTGCGGTCTCATATACTGTACTTATATATTTGGTTCAACAAGAATTCGGCATGGGAACGATAGGTGTTGGCTTGCTTGGTGCTATTGTTGGTTTGGGTATGCTTGCCGGTGGCGTGCTCATGGGTTTGCTCGGCAAAAACGTCAATCGCGGCAAGATGATAATCTTAGGTATGGCCATCCTCGCTGTATTCTTTTTGATCGGACCTGTCTTTGTCAGCATTTATTTCCTGTACATTATTTCTGTAATCTCGGGAATGGTCTTTTCTATCATAGGCATATCCCAGGATACGATCCTTCAGGAAGATGTGCTCAAAAAAATAAGGGGTCGGATCTTTGCCACCAAGGAGTTCCTCATAAATGTTACCTTTATGCTCTGCGCAGTTTTCATCGGTATCATTTCAAATAATATGAAACCCTATACCATCATTTTTGGTATCGGTATATTTCTCAGCCTCGTTACTGGTCTTGGCTTGCTCCTATATTTCTCAATACCCGCCGACATCAGAACCAAGATTTAACCCCAATATTTCATTGACGTAGTCGTTATTCCAGATATAATCTAGAATATAATATGGCTGATGCGACAAGATTCGGTGTTTCCATGGATAAGGTTCTGTTAAAGGATTTTGATGAACTCATTGCCAAAATGGGTTATACGAACCGTTCCGAAGCGATCCGTGATCTGATCCGGGAACGCCTTGTTCAGCAAGAATGGCAGGCGACCGATAAAGAGACAGTCGGAACGATCACCCTCGTTTATGACCATGAAGTGCATGAACTGACCGATACACTCACTACTCTACAACATAAATACCATAAACAGATTGTCTCAACAATGCACATTCACCTCGATAAACACAACTGCCTTGAAGTTCTTATTGTGAAAGGCAAAGGGAGAGTTATTAAAAAGATCGCGGATAAACTCCAGAGCACGAAAGGTGTAAAACACGGCAAATTAATGACCACGACAACTGGACGGAAAGTCCGCTAATCTTGGAATTCTGGCTTTTCTGGAAATAGCTTTGCAATCGCTTGACTTTAAAATTCTTATAGATATAATTTTTCAGCCGGATCTGTGATACCTGAAAGGGAATCACATGCCGGAAAGGTACAAAATTTCACACGGGGCGTGGCGCAGTGGATTAGCGCGCCAGCTTGGGGTGCTGGAGGTCGTCCGTTCAAATCGGATCGCCCCGAATTACCCCCACACTAATCATATTTGCGTGGGGGCATTATCCGACAGACACTATCTCGCCAGCTTTTGTTAGACCATATTTAGTCGATAAAGGACCGATCAATTCGTAGACAACGGTGGTCGCGGTTATTGTCGTAAAAATCATCGTCCCGTATGCCGGGTATAATGCTTTAGCTGACAGCGCTACGCCCAGAGCTACACCAGCCTGCGGCACAAGTCCCCAGGCCAGATATTTACCGATTCGGGGATCAGCCCGGCTGATCCGGGCACCCAACGCAACACCTGCGAATTTACCTATTACCCTTGATATGATGTAGAGAATCCCGATAAAACCGACTTGAGGGATCAAGCTAATCTCGAGGTTTGCACCGACCAGGATGAAAAATCCTAAAAATAATGCTGTGTCGAGTTTACGCAAGGATTCAAAATAGAGGGTGCTGCGTTTCGATATATTGGCGATGACAACACCGCTTGCCATACATGTAAGAAGTGGTGATAGATGCAGTATAACAGAAGAACCGACCAACAAAAGAATAAATCCGTGAGTAACGATCAGTAATTCCTCATTATCCCTTATGAGTCTTGAAAAATAGTGAAGACCAGCACCCATTGCACCGCCCAAAACAATAGAAAAAAGAACATGGACGATTGAATTCACGATTATGCTTAGATTCAATGCCCCGCTTGCGATCGCACTTGCAAACATTATACCAAAAGCGGATAAGATCAAACACCATGCATCATCGATCGCTACCACCCGCAGGAGCATATCCGTGACCGGTCCACGTGCACGGTATTCCCTGATGACCATGACTGTTGCAGCCGGTGCAGTGGCTGCAGCAGCTGCGCCAAGGACAAAAGAAGGGTGAATCGGCGTGTGTCTCAGAACAGCATAAATGATCATTACCGTGGTGACCGCTATCCACGCACCGCATGCCTCGAGTGCAGATATCCAGAAAACCGACCTGCCAGATTCTCTGATGTTTTCTAAGGAGAAACTTGCACCAAGGGAGAATGCTATTATCCCCAAGACAAAATTCGACACAGGGTCGGACAGCATCATTATACGTCCGGGTATAAGATCAAGTATCCTCGGCCCGATAAGGATACCGACCAAAAGATATGTTGTTACCGCAGGAAAATGGATCCGGCGCATTAATTTCGCACCAGAATAACCAGTAATGAGGATTAACGCCAGACCCAGGATGTTATTCAGTGGATGCGATCTCCCCAACTTTTATCAGACTATACTTTGTCAAAAGCGGACCGACCAGTTCAAAGACAACTGTGGTTGCCGCAATAATCGTAAATATGTAGTTACCAAAATCGGGGAATGTCGTCTTGGCAACAAGCCCGATACCGAGTGCAACACCGGCCTGCGGGGTCAGGCTCAAGCCAATCCAGTCGGCAACAGGTTTTGGCGCTTTGCTAAACTGCGCGCCGTATTTTGCACCGTAGACTTTCCCGATAACTCGGAAGATTATATAAATGACACCGACGATACCCATTTTATAGAGAATATTAAAATCAAGATGAGCACCGGCGAGGATAAAAAATATCAAATAAAGCGGCGCATCAACCGTTCGCAAAACATCAAAGAACTTGTAATTCTCACGCGCCAGGTTAATGACCATGACCCCCATCATCATCGAAGACAACAAAACCGATACATGTATCGTAATAGAAAATCCAACGTTCAATAATAGTAACCCAAAAATATAGACGATAAATTCCTCGGAGGTTTTCACAAAACGTTTTAAGAAAGAAAAAAGATAACCGAATGATGCACCCAAAATGAGCGCTCCAAATATCTCACCTATTCCTGCAAAGACTATGGCCACCTGAAAAACCTCGGCTCTCATCGCATTGGCAAATGCGATAGCTAGTGCAGCAAGCATAAGACACCACGCATCATCGATAGCGACAACCTTAAGCAAGATCTCCGTGAATAACCCGCTGGCACGGTATTCCCGGATAACCAGCACGGTTGCTGCCGGAGCGGTCGCTGAGGCAGCTGCACCAAGAACAATGGCTGGATATATCGGGTATTTCATCATGATCAAATACAGGATGATCGCCGCAGAAACGAGCAACCACGTCGTAAGAGCCGCGGTCAGTGATATCCATAGTACCTGTTTCATGCCCTTCTTGATCTCTTCGAAACGGAAATTCTCGCCCAGGCTGAAGGCGATTACTCCAAGCACAAGGTTTGAAAAGAAATCCGATGCCGCAAAAATTTCTTCGGTGACGATATTTAAAAGATGGGGACCAATAAGAATGCCAACAATGAGAAATGCGGTAACACTTGGTAAACGCGCGTACTTTAAAAGACGAGCGCCGACAAAACCGAGTAATAGTATTAAACCAGCACTCAGAAGTGTATTCACTTTTTAATGATGTCGTGTTCTTTGAAGATATATATGAAAAGATCGAGCAACGACAGCATACCAACTAATTTTTTCTCAGAAACCACGGGCAGCAGTTCAATGTTATGCAACCTCATCAAACGACGAGCCTCCTTGATCTTGGCATCTTCTTTTACTGAAACATAGTTGGTATTGATTATATCATCGACCAGGATCAACACACCCATTTCCGGCGATAATTCTAAATTCATATCTTCGTCATCGGTATTTTCAACAAAAGGCATTCTTTTAACGATCTCACTGATCGACCTTGAAAAAGGCCTGAAGATGCTGCATATACCGCGGTAATTGACAATACCGAGTAGATTATTATCATCATCAACAACTGGGAACATGTGCTGGTTGAGCTTTCTCATTAGTTTTATCAATTCAAGCAAGGTCGTGGAGGGTTTTACCGTAATGATATCCCGGTCCATTACTTCAGAAACTAAAAGTTCTTCGATCTTCATATAATATTATACCCTTATTTCCTTCCTTTTCAATAATATATTACATTATGCAAGAACCACTTTATCACGCCCCGATAACTTCCCTTCATACATCGCTTTGTCTGCTTTCCCGATCAAGGTATCACGAGTCTTGGCATCATCTGGATAGCTGGCCACACCCAAAGTCACTGATATATTGAATTTCTTATTATTGAAAGCGTAAAAAGGTTCTTGATTGATTTCTTTTCTTATCCGTTCAGCAATAACCCGGGCTGTCTTCTTATCAGTATTAGGCAGAATAACGATATACTCATCCCCTCCGTACCGTATTACGACATCCTCGCTTCTTACGACCCGGCTTATCCTCTCTCCAACATATCTTAATGTTTCACTGCCGACAAGATGTCCATAATTATCATCAACAAGCTTGAAAAAATCGATGTCGAGAAAAATCAAAGAAATGAAACCCTTTGGTGGTTTCCGGCCGTCGAGGTATCCATCGAGGTACTTATTACAGAACCGTACATTATAAAGCCGTGTTAGATCATCAATAAGGCTCGCCTCCTCCATTTTCCGGTACATCGCGGCATTTTGCAGTGCGATCGTCACATGAGCCACAAGATTTTCGAATATTTCAAGATCATCCGGGGTGAATGGTTCACCACCGATCTTATTAACAACCTCGACAACGCCGATAATTTTATCACGGCTTCTCATCGGCACGCACAGTATTGATTTTGTTATGAATTTTGTTTTTTTATCGACCCCCGAGTAAAATCTCGGATCTTTGGTCACATCGGATACGATCAGCGATTGTCCATAGCGGGCAACCCATCCGGCAACACCCTGACCTATTTTCAATCGCAGACCCAAAAGCTGCTTTCCCGCTTCACCTGCAGCGGCTTCAAAAACAAGTTCACCCTGCTCATGGTCAAGAAGCAGTACTGACCAACCCTCTGCTTTTATCAAATCAGCGGTTTTTTCCATGATGATACGAAGTATTTCTTTGGGTTTCAAAGATGAACTTATCGCCTGGACTATTTCATTGAGGGTTTGCAGTTCCTGGATTTTCTGTTTTAATGAAGCCATCGCTTTCATATTGGCCAGAACAACCTTCCTTCTCTTGATCGCTTTGGCTACGACCATCTTGAAGAATTCTATGTGATAAGGCCTGGTGACCAGTCCTTCAGCGCCGATGAAAACAAGCTTTTCGTGATCGATATTCGTTGTCTTGTCAGTTATCATGATGATGGGAACGGTTGCATCTAATTTTTTGAGGCGTTCGATTATTTTCATGGCTGAGCTATCGAGGATCAGAATATCGAATTTTTTCTTTCTCAGACGTTTTTTTATATCCTCAAGTTCAGTAACCGCAGACCAATTCAAACCCACATCTTGCAGGTTTCGTGCCATTGTCGCAAGCCGCAGTCGATCGCTGTCGTAGATAAGAGCTTCCATTATATATTTATCACTTCGTATATTGGTTTTATTTTCTTCTTCTTATTATTATATAGAGAATCTGCACCGATCCAAACCTCGGAAACCTCATCACCCAAGACCGCTTTCATTTTGTTCAATTCCTCCATATAATGAATACCGCGGGGCATAATAGCAATTTTATGATCATTTAATTTATAGCCGTGGTTACTGAGTCTCAGATCCTCAACCGCCCGGATATATTTTTCAAAATCATCTTCATCGATCGGATAATCATACCCTTCAATATTTAGTAACAAATTTACCAGCGATGGAAAATCACAGATGATCACCGATCGCCCAGGCTGGCGTTCCATTGAATATAGATTAGCATCCGATATGACCGGACCAACAAGATCAGGATCACCAAACGAATTCGCTGAAAATACGACATCCCGGACTGGGATACCTGATGCGATACCGATCCCCATACGGAAAAGACTTTTAAACTCAGGTGGCAGCAAGGCATATGTAATACCATCTAATTCAAGGGTTCGCTCAGCAACTTCTGCAAACCATTCACGATAGTGCATGAAATTAGCACGAATAAATTCTTCTGCTCGCTGGACCATATCACGAGCACAGAGGATCGCACGTTTCGCTGCGTCAGCCGCTGATATGAGATCAAACTCCGCACCGGAAAAAATCGAAGAGCGCAGTTTGATCCCACGACCGGTAACTGATTCGGTATAAAGATGATTATATAATGAACCTGAGTTTTCAGCAAACCAAACAAGACCGCCATCCCCGGTATCTTTCAAAAGAAAACCTCCGTGTCCCTTAACGATATCAGCCATCTCCTTTGCAAACTTATATTTGATTCGCTGCTCCTTGGCGGCATCATGTAACTTAATACCCATATAAGATGACCCGCGGATATCATAAACCATGATGGTGATACATTTTTGCAGTGTTTCTATGTATTTAATAACATCTTCTGGATAAGATTGTTTTTCGGTCGGCAAACTCAAAATGTTTTTTCCCTCCAGAGATAATATCTTCAAATTTGCATTATCCCTGATAACTCTTGATGGCTGATCGTCCGCCGGCGGGAAACAACTGACCAGGTCAAGCAAACACGAAGCGAGATATTGAGGAACAATGTAATCACTCATCGCATTATGGTAGGCTTTGATAATACCTTCAAAATCCAGATCAACGGACAATAGACCCCGCTTTTCGAATTTATTAAGCATCGCTAAACTCGGGCTTTTCTTACGATGCAGCTGCTCAAATTCACGGGTAAGTTCTTTGGTGAAAACCTTTTCTTCATCTTTGGTCAAAGCACCGAATTTATGGTAGAACATGAATTCATCGTATATTTCACCCATCTTCTTGTGCTTATTGAATTCACGTTTCTCAACGCTGAATTTAAAATCTTCCTCCTGCTGCAATATTTGAATTATCTCTTTGCGCCGGTTCTCATAATCCTTTAAGTGATAGATATTACCGAGAAAAAGCCTATCTAATCGTGAAAATAAGTTGGACGTTTTTTGAGTTACGATCTTCACATCATTTTGTTTTTCTACCTCGTTGTCGATGATATTCCTTAAACCTCTATCAGCTTCAAGATATAACTCCTGCAGTTGTTCTTTCAGACGCAGTGAATATAGGTCTATATTCTTAAGCTCCTGCTCCATTTTTGTTGTTATACCCTGAATCACCGAAGACATCTTTTTGATTAATTTTAACATTGAACTATCAGATAGATAATCAAGGTATATCTGCGGCACTTTCTTAAGAGCTTCTTTGATACTTGTGAAACCGAGTCTATCAACATCGGAAAGCAAACCGGGTAAAAGACTTTCCACACGCGATGATATTATGCTCTTGTGTACAAAAAGAAATATGTCGGGCGAAAATGAAACTTTCCTCAATTCTTTTGTGAAATCCTGTATATACTTTTGCTGACCCATCTTTTCGATCAAACCGACAATAGCATGCGGACATTTTTCGAGGAGCGCATCGGGAACCGGTAAACCCATTTTCTTGTGACCTATATAAAGTGGTAGTTCATAACCTGCGTATTCAGCGAGTCGACGTCCGAGCCATATTACGAAATTTGCACGGTTATCAAAAACAGCCAATGGCTCGTCAGAGATAGCGAGAAATCCCAACCCCTGTTTTATCGCGCTCAAGAAGTAAGTATAATTGCTGACATTTATGAATCTTTCGTTGAGCAATTTACATTGGTGACTTTGTTCTTCCACGCAATTTTGGATATCAGATATCAAATATTTGTTCATTTTGTTGCCTCCGAGGAAACCTCAAAGAGGAACTTTCCGCGTCCACCCTTCTCGTCTTTTATTTCACCGGTCTCATCAATCTCGATATCAAAATCACCGATCATTATTTTAAGACTACCCGGATGTGACATTTCCTGCCCCAGCTGCGTTACGAATATTTTGTAAAGATCAAGGATAAAACCCCTTCTTGTTACTTTTTGATTTATCCAGTATTCAAGACCTTGTTCGATATTCAATAATAGAGGATCGATCCTTAACCCTGTCTCATTGAAAAAAGAAAATTTATTGATATTCAAAAGCAAATTATAAACCGTTGCGTCATCCACAATTACTGTCGATTTTGCCTTTGCTTTCACTTTCGCATAAAAATTAGCTTCACGGACAAGCATCCCTGTAACATCGAGTTCTCCGAAAGAGTTTTTATCTAAAAATATTTCTTTGGGGTATATTCCCGAGGCAATACCGACCCCGATCTGAAAAATGGACTGGTATGAAGGTGGTAGGGTCGCATAGGTAGCACCCTCGAAATCGATCTTTCGTTCCTCTGTCTCTCTAAACCAATCCTGATATTTATTCATGTTCTCTTGTACGAAGTTCTTTGCCGCATAGACCATTTCCAAACCGCTTCTGACTGCAGAAAGAGCACTGCCTGCTTCGAGTTCCAGGGTTTCATCTTTCTTTATAGCTTGGTGATTGGCTGAAAAAATAATGATTCCACCATCCCCGGTATCTTTAATAGGAATCCCGCCATATTTTTCGGCCACTGACAACATCGATTCCTGAAATAGATTTCTTATTTCGCTTTCCCGCCGGGCATCCCTCAACTTTGTACCCATAAAAGTGGATCCCCTTATATCATAGATAAAAACCGATACCAGATCCTTATAGCGAGAGACATTAAGCAAAGGATATTCCTCTTTATTCGAAGTGGCTTGCAGTTTAACCTCTTTTTCGATCATGGAGACCTTGTCCGATACAGCTTCTTCAGCTAAATAGCGAATACCTTCTGCCGATACAACCCCTGATAATTTCGGGTAGTAATCGATCAATTCCTCCAACAAAAATGATTTGACAAGAGGCAAAATAATTTCTCGGTTGATCGTATCGACTTTGGCTAAGATCTTGGTACCATCATACTTATCCTTGAGAAACCCGGTTACCCGGTATTTGTTCATCACTTCAATGGCATCTTTGTTCCCTTTAATTTCACTAATGGCATCTTTGATCATTGCCTGCAATTGCTCATCACTCAATTTTTTATTATCACCGAAAGTCAAGATGATATACGGATCCCACTCTTTTTTCAATACGAATTTTTGAAGATCACTCGTCTTGAAATTCAAGATATTACTCAGCTCGCTTTCCTTTTTAAGGAATTCCTGATACTGGTTCTTAAAAATCCGCAAATCATAAGCGCCGCTGATCAAATTACGGCGCAGTCTTTTTATCATATTGTCGATCGACTCTTCGGTTGAAAAATTCTCGGTCAGCTCCATTAACTTGACTCTCATTGCATTCATGGTTTCTTTGATCTTACTGCGCGTCATCAAAACCTCTTTGTCTAACTCTTCTTTCTTCTTTTTGACCAATTTTACTTTTTCCTGGGCTTTCTTTTTAAGCAGCTCGATAATCTCGGTTAGACTGTTTTCATCGGGAAAGAAAAAGTGTGTCCGGAATATCTCACGAATACTGTCTTTCGTTAGAACCGTCAATTTTTCAATCAAATCCTGGACCGTGGTTTTTGTTTCAACATAGTGGGAAGTCATAATACTCTGTGAAATGGCGGTATATAGAGTCTCGGGTAATCCATGACCAAGGAAATTTTTACTCAGTAATTTCATCGTTTCACTACGATCACAACGGGGCAAAAGCGGTATTTTTTCGTAAGAATCCCTGATCAGCGCATCATCAATAGTGGTCTCTTTTGTCAATGAATGCCGTATATAATTGAACAATTGATTCACGACGACTCCGAAGCGCTCAGCGATCAATGCTTTGTTCTCAAATGGTATATTGTAAGTATGTTTGGTCAAAAGATCACGTAATAATTTCCTGTTTACGATCTCAAAAACGAAAATTTTATTGCTATCCTGCCCGACAAACTTTTTGTATATCTCAAACACATTGTTGCTGTATCTTTCAAAAAACGTCTCCCACTTATTCACATTCGATTGATCGGACAAAAAATCCAGATAATTAGTAACAAATTCTTCTTGTAATGAAAATATCTTACGCCCTAAGTAGACTAATTCCTTTCCCTTCTTATCTTTAAGCATCTTAATGAAATCATCGACTTTAGCAATCTTCTCTAATATTTTTATATAGCGTTCAAAATTTACCGCATCACGGTATGTTTTAGTGAGATTCTTATAATAGGGTGTCTCCAGTATCAGGATGTCTTCGAATTCATTTCTCAGCATTATATTTTCCCTTCGCGGCAATATGCTCCCGGTATGTTTTTGAAAAATGATGGTGACCGTCTCCTTTCGCGACAAAATAAAGGTATTCAACATCAGCCGGATAAATAACCGCCTTGATTGAATTCTCGCCCGGTGAACAGATCGGGCCAGGTGGCAGACCAGTATGTAAGTATGTATTATAAGCTGATTCGAATCGTAAATTGCTCTTGCTTAATATGCTCTTGTTCATATATTTTTCAGGATCAGTCGCTCTCAAGGCATAGAAAACTGTGGCGCATGATTCCAAAGGTCGGTTAGTCTTGAGCCGGTTCAAAAAAACCCTGGCTATAATCGGTCTCTCTTCATCAATCCTTGCTTCTTTCTCAACAAGTGACGCTAAGATCAGTACTTTTAAAACTGAATCGGTCTCTAAGATCGCATACTTCTTAATATGTTTTTTAAAATTATTGAGGAATTGTGCAATAATCTGAGAATCTGTTTGACTTTGACTGAATGAATAAGTATCAGGGAATAAGTAGCCTTCAACAGAGGCACCTGAAAGCCCGATCTTATTGAGAAATGTTCTGTTCTTGCAAAGGGATATGAAGCTATCTTTGTTGACGACACCATTGTTGTCAAGAATATTAGCAACCTCATAAACCGTTAGACCTTCGGGGATGATCACAACGACGTCAGAGCGACCTCCTTTTGAGAGTTGAGTTATAAGATAAAGTGGGTTTTTATATTTTTGCAGTGTATAAGTACCGGACTTCAAATCCTTTTCCCGGCCTGATATCTTCAACCAAAGAATGAATTCTTCCTTATCCCGGACCACATGATGATAAGCAAGATTCTCCGCGATCTCCCGGGCAGTAGCACCATCCGGAACAGTCACTTCCATTGTACCGAGGTTTACAGGCTGTAGCCATACAAGACCGACAATAAACAATATTAATATGGCGAATAATGTTCGTTTCATGTCGCACAGGAAGACCTGGATCTCAGAAATTCATCGAGCATTATTGAAGCTGCAATTCGATCTACGATCCCCGGTCTTTTCTTAATACTCATGTTTTTTAGCATGTTCGTTGCATATTGACTCGTAAACCTTTCGTCCCATAATTTGATATCGATAGTTATCTTTTCTTTCAACCGTTTCACGAATCTCTCTATTTCAGAAGACATTTCTGTGGGTTCGCCTTTATGCGAAACAGGATTACCGATGATCAAAAGGCCGACGTTATTTTCGTTAATTATCGTTATGATTTTTCTAAGGAGCGCTTTCTGAGATTTTACGTTTATCGTTATCAGGGGTTGAGCTATTATGCCCAAAGGATCTGTCAGGGCAATTCCAACTCGCTTTTTCCCATAATCAACGGCCATAATCCTCATTTTTCTCTCCTAATGACGCTGTAATGAAAAAAATATTTGCGGCAGTCAAAGAAAATTATAGTGAAATCTCTCTGGATGTCAATACAAAAACCATATACATAGGTCTTGGATAGTTGACTTTAGTGATCATATAAATACAATATAGCAAATGGCCTATATCACGATGCTTCGTCCCCTTAACTGCATTATAACCGTGGGAGCGGTATGGGTAGGTGCATGGATCGGACACCGTTTTACCCTTTCACCATCACTGATTCTTGCCGGGATGATCGGATTCACGGTTTGTGGATTTGGTAATCTTGTCAACGACCTCTATGACATCGAAATAGACAGGGTCAATAATCCCCTGCGTCCTTTGCCGTCGGGCACAGCCGATCGAAAATGGGTTATCGTTCTGGCGTTAAGTCTGTTCATCATATCAGTAATATTTGCTCTTTCAATAAACTTTATGGTATTCTTACTCGTTCTTGTTGCATCGATCTCACTATTTGTCTATGCCGCATACCTGAAAAAGACGATTATCGCAAATATTATCGTATCCTTGATCACTGGTCTGAGCTTTGTGTTAGGCGGGATTGTCTCGAGAAATCCGATTTGTATTTTTCCTTTTGTGTTTTCGCTCTTCATCCATATGCCCCGTGAGATAATAAAAGATATCATTGATATCAAAGGTGACCGGGAGAATAATGTTTCTTCGATGCCGATCGTATTCGGCATTGAAAAAGCATCCCTGATCAGCGCTTTTTTTATAGCTTTTATGTGTATCCTCTTACCGCTACCGTATATTTTTAAGGTTCTTTCCATAAAATACATATTTATCATCCTTATCTTTGCGTACCCCCTGTTGATATATTGTCTGATAATACTTTTGAAAAAACCTGACGACCGCGAATTCATCACTCTCAGTCGGGTCTTAAAAATCGCAATGGGTACTGGTCTTGTGGCGATGATAATATGATAGTAAAATCCATTATTCTCGGCATTATCCAGGGTCTCACTGAATTTCTACCTGTTTCAAGTTCGGGTCATCTGGCCATCCTAGAAAAATATTTTGGCATTACGGAACCAGTTGTCTTGGCAACATTTTTGCATCTCGGTACTTTCCTGGCAACCTTGGTGTTTTTTTTCAAACCCATCACTGCTCTATTAAAAGGTGTATTCACAGGTGAGAAAAAAAGCATCAATTATGTGCTGAACATTATCGTCGGTTCAATCCCGATCATAATTTTTGCTTTACTATTAAGGACTCAGATCGAGCAGACATTCAACAATGTAATCCTGGTCAGTATCTTCTTAGGAATAACTGGTTTGGTGCTCATTATGACGATGGTCGTAAGAAAAAACAATGAACAGATCAGTATCATTACGGCAGTGATAATCGGTATTGCACAGATGTTTGCTACATTCCCAGGTATTTCACGTTCGGGGATGACGATCTCTGCCGGGCTTTTTGCCAAAATCAGCCCCCAAGAATCATTCAAATTCTCATTCCTGCTGTCCTTACCAGCAATACTTGGCGCTAATATATTCGAACTGAGGAGAGTCACAGTCATAGCTAATCCACTCAGCATCCTGGTCGGGATGTTATGCAGCTTCATTTTCGGTCTTATTGCCCTAGGGATCTTGCGTCAATTGGTTCAAAAGTACTTTCATCTTTTTGGCATATATTGTCTGCTTGTAAGTATCACTATCCTTCTATTAACATAATGAAAAAAATAATCTATTTGTTATTAATATGTCGGCTCGTTACGGTGTGCTTTGCTAAGACTGATAGATTAAGAAAGGGTAATCTACTTATTGAGAATATCCCTGAGATACCAGGTGCTTTGATCGACCGGCTGGCACCATATCTAAATATACGGTATGCGTCTTTTCGCGGCTGGTTACCTGACAATAAAGGAATGCTCATTCGAACGAGGTTCTCTGATGTTTCTCAAATTCATCTTGTTGAAACACCAAAAGGATATCGCCAGCAACTCACGTTTTCAAAAGAGCCATTGAATGCAGTGTATATATGTCCAGATGTTAATAAAAAATGCTTCTTATTCACTAGTGATTCGGCCGGTGATGAAAGATATCAAATATATAGTTTTAATTATCAAACCAATGAACAGCAATTATTAACTGATGGCAAAGCTAAATATGGTTCTGTCGTGTGGTCTAATAGTGGCGATAAATTCGCCTTTCGCAGTACGATGCGAACCAATAAGGATTTTGATATTTATCTGGGTGATCTGCAAAAAGGCAAAGCTTTCAAAAGAATACATGAAAGTACTGGTTACTGGATCCCCATCGAATTCTCCCCGGATGACAAAAATCTTCTTGTCAAAGAGTATGTTTCCTCAAGTGAATCACACTATTATATCCTGAACATCGATACACGGGCGCTGAACAAGATAAACGAAAATGACTCATCGATCGCATACGGTACAGCGCATTGGGCAAAAAACGGCAGTGGTATCTATCTCGTCTCTGATCAATCCGGTGAATTCAAACAACTGCTGTACCGTGATCTCAAGACCGATCAGATCAAGCTTCTAACCAAAGATATCCCGTGGGACATTGAGGAATTCGAGTTATCTCGGTCCGGCGATACGATCGCTCTGATAAGCAATGAAAACGGTATCAGCAGATTATATTTTCTGAACACCAAGAATGATTCTCTCAGTCAGGCTCGTTTGCCAGAAGGTCTGATTTATAACCTTGAATACGAACCGAATACCGGACGCCTGGCGATGGTCATCAACACACCGAAACTGCCAACTGATGTTTATACGTTAGACCTCAAGCAAAAAAAATTCATACGCTGGACCTATAGCGAGTGTGCCGGCGTTGATACCAGCGGTTTTGTGAAATATCAGTTGATCCATTATCCAACATTCGACAGTGTAGACGGGGAACCGCGTCTCATCCCGGCTTTTTATTTCAAGCCCACAGGATATAAACCTCCTTACCCGGTATTGATCATATGCCACGGCGGACCTGCTAGCCAGTATGTACCCGGTTTTTCGCCAATAACTCAGTTCTGTTTGAAAGAAATGGGTATTGCGGTCATTGCTCCGAATATCCGGGGTTCCTCGGGCTATGGCAAAGAATATATGTCTCTTGATGATGGATACTCCCGCGAAAATGCAGTGCGCGATATCGGCGCCTTGCTCGATTGGATCGAAGGGCGATCCGAATTGGATGCTTCGCGTATTGCGATATCAGGTGGCTCTTATGGAGGCTACATGGTTCTGTCATCTATGGTCAACTACCCGGAGAGAATACGTTGCGGTATCGAAGCTTTTGGTATAAGTAATTTCGTTACTTTTTTAGAAAATACCGGCAAATACCGACAGGATACGAGACGACAAGAGTACGGCGACGAACGTGATCCGGAAATGCGCAAATTTCTAGATCAGATATCGCCATTAACCAACGCCCATAAAATCACCAAGCCTTTATTTGTGGTTCAAGGCTTGAACGATCCACGCGTACCAGTTACTGAAGCCGAGCAGATCGTTAATGCCATAAGAAAAAACAAAGTTGAGGTATGGTATCTGCTTGCTGAAGATGAGGGGCATGGTTTATCAAAAAAAAGCAACCGTGATTTTTACGAGCAGGCCAAAGTATTGTTCTTGAGAGAATATTTGCTAAAGTAATGCTGCGAGAGAATAGAGAGTGATCACCGCGACAAGGATAATATCACGGTGATCAAATATTTTAGAAAAATGTCAGGAGGATTCAATGAAAATATTGATCGGTTACTACTCAAAAACCGGCCATACGAAGAAAATGGCTGAAGCGATCGCTAAGGGTATTAAAAAAGAAAATGTGACCGCCGAAATGAAAAAAGTGAAGGATATCAGCGTTGACGAGCTACTCGAATTTGAAACCATTATTTTTGGTTCACCAACATACTATGGTATGATGGCCGCAGATCTAAAAAAGCTTCTCGATGAAAGCGTGAAATACCACGGCAAGTTATCTGGAAAGATCGGCGGCGCTTTTTCCACAAGCGGTATGATGGGCGGCGGCGGTGAAACCACGATCTTGAGTATTCTCCAAGCACTCCTTGTACACGGTATGATCGTAATCGGTGATGCACGAACGCAGCATTACGGTCCACTGGCGATCGGCGAGCCCGATGGAAATGCAATAGATATATGTGAGAAATACGGACAAAAAATCGCTGGGCTAACGAAGAAAATCTTCAGCTAAACCATTTATCAAAGCAGCATAATATTAATCTTGGCCAAAAATGGTAGATAAAAAACAGGGGGCTGGTAGTCATCCGCCAGCCCCTATTAATAAATACTCAATTAAGCTAAGTATCAGCTAATCAAGTCGTGGATAATTTAACCAGAGTATATTGCTACTTCTTTTATTGACTCTGGTTCCACCTGTGCTTTGGTAAAAAGATCCTCGACACTCTTTCGGTCAGGTGCATTCCAGCAACATATGGCCTGACCTCTATCCTCATCGATATAGGCTCTGTCCATCTTAAGGTTGCTTCCAACTGAAGCATTCATGATCTTTGATCACGCGGACATAACCTGATCTTTTTCCATAGGTGGAAGGGTTATCAAGAACGTCGTCATAGTGCCTCCTTCATACCTAATACTTCGGCATATCTTGTTACGATTATCATATTATACAGGACCGTCATATCTTGTCAATAGGAAATGCCGTAAGCCTCGACTGAAAGGGGTGAAGGATAGAAAAAGCAGGTTCCCTACTCATAAGCCCACCTTTGGTATCTTGACTTACGGCGTTTAAATATATCCCTTGTTTGTGAAAAATATGTGAAATCGATACGATTTGACGACTGCTTGGTCGATCAAATGCTGTATTACTCCCTGAGCATGAGGTCAAGGCGTTTAATGACATCTTTAGCCAGTCCTGGCAGTTCCTCTTGTTTGGATGCTGACGTAATTATATCGACATTATATTCATCTGTTTTCCATGTACCGGGCCCAGATGTGGTTATAAGAATCACCCGGCCATAATCTTGAATTCTATCGAGGTAGGCTTTCACATCTGGCTGTAATTTGTTCATCTCGGTCGTGTGAATGAGGATCACTGCATCCCAATTGTTTTCAGGTATATCTGTTAATGCGGTAACGTCCACGATCTTAAGATATACCTTTTTTTCCTTAAGATATGTGCTAAGTTCATCTACCAAAGCATTTTTAAAACTGCTTCCTTGACTGGCGATTAAAACTCTCTTCTCGAAATCAGGTTCGCCAACATCTGACGATTCAATGACGCCCTGTCTATTGACCAGCAAATAAATTCCAAACAGAATAGCGAGCAATACAACAATACCGCCAATTACCAATAAAGCTATCTTTAAAAACTTCATTTTTTGCCTCCTTAAGATTCCATCATGTCCATCTTATCCAATAAATAGATTCTGTCAATCGACCCGATAATTCCGCATGATTGTGGTATGCATGGAGAACAAAGCTGGCAATATGACACATGGCATGCTCGGTGAACAGCAAAACATAAAAGAAGAAATACCCGACAACGGCATTTTCAACAAACAAATGTGAAAATCAAATGATGTCTTGACATGTATTCAACAGCGCGCTATATTCGTTATGAAATTGGAGGATCGATATGAAGGTCATCATTTGTTTATTGCTCACAACGTTTGTTTCAGCGCAAGTTTTGAATATAAATGTGCCAGCACCAGAGTTTGAGATCGAAAACGGGAATGTAATCGCGCCAGAGTGTGTCTATATTAATGCACCAGGTGCACCGAATCTACCTAATCGTAAAATATCAATCGCCTTGCCTTCAGGCGCGTTTATTGAATCAGTCGAATTCCATGGCATGCGTGAAACCATCGCTAATGTCGAGCTACCGCCTGCTCAACCAGCACAACCATTGAGAACCGGCGACGGTGTATTGGAGAATATTCAGGCGAATTATGAATACAATAAGAGAAAATACGAATGTTCGAATGCGATTTATCCGGAATCTTATGGCGTTCTACTATCAAAAGGCGGTTTGAGGAAATACACTGTAATTGATGTCCTGTGTCATCATTTTGCCTATGAACCATCGACTAACAATCTCATGTGGTCACCTAATATCAGCGTGCAGATCCGATACAGACTGCCCGATCAAAAAAGCGAAAGAGCTCGGTTCTGGAAAGGGTTGCGTGACGACATCACAGCTGATGAAGCGGCTGAAACGATCATCTATAATTGGGAGCAAGCTGAGCAGTGGTATCATACTGACACGCCTCATCGAGCAAACGGTTACTACATTATCATCCCATCGACACTGCAGAGCTCAGTCGATACCCTAATCACCTACCGTCAAAACCAGGGGTATGATGTCAATGTCGTTACCACGGAATATATCGAAATGAATATTACTGGTGATGACCTTGCTCAAAAGATCAGGAATTACTTACGTGCTAACATGGCCGATATTGACTGCGTATTGCTCGTTGGCTTTGCAAATAATTTGCCATGGCGTTCCATGGTTCCGTTCAATAACGATCCGGACAGCCCATGGAATAATGTCGATTATTCGCCCATACCGAGTGATCTTTATTATGCAGAATTGACTGACCACGATACTCTCTCCTGGAATAGTGACCGAGACAACTATTATGGCGAGGTTTACGATCAGAACATGCAACCCAATGGTGAAGATAATCCGGATTACCACGCCGATATTCATCTTGGCAGAATACCTTTCAGTAGTGAAACAGCGATAGTGGAAATATGTGAAAAGTTGATCGCTTTTGATATCAATACCGACATATCATATAAAACCGCTCCTTTATTAGCCGGCGCAATATACTACTTTGCCAACGAGAATAACGGTGGCAATCAAAGGATGGATGGAGCTGAATTCTGTGAACAGCTATTGATCGACAGTGTTTTCGAAAGGACTAATGCGATTACGATGTATGAAAAAGCTGGGATTCATCCATGTACGCTATCGTGCACTGATTCACTCACGAGAAATAATACGATCTCCTACTGGCAGGACAAAGGTATTTTTTATGAATGCCACCACGGTGCGTATAATATGTATGCAAGAAAAATTTGGTCCTGGGATGATGGCGATAGCATCCCTGAAAACAATGAGATAGAATGGCCTACGAGTCTCCATATGAGCGACGTCTATCAATTAGATAATGTTCATCCCGCAACTACTTTTTTAAGGTCATGTCTCTGCGGTAAACCCGAGGTCACGGGTCTTGGTGCTCAGCTCTTACGCTATGGCTCATCTGCCGTAATAAGTAGCTCTCGTGTCTGCTGGATGACTCAGGCTGATGCCGGTGGGATACCCTACCATTTCTTTTACCGATTGGTCAAAGATACTACGCTAAGCAATGGACTTATCGGTACGGCATATGATCTTGCCCGCGATGACTTTATGGGTGTAACCAGTTTTTGGTTATGTGCATACCATTACAATCTGTTTGGTGACCCAGCATCGCGTCAGTTCGGGAGGTTTGTGGCCGTTGGAGAATTGACAGAAGCAAAAATCAGTCCCTCTTTTACAATATACCCTAACCCTTTAAATAAACAAACCAAGATCATACTGAATAAATCTTCTGGCGGAGAAGCTAGCATCGACATATACGATAAGACTGGCCGTTTCATTGCCAATCTTCATACCGGACATCTAATAAGTACCAATACATTTAGTATCGATCTGCCTGCAGGCGTCTACTTTTTGAAGTTTACAGACGACCGCGTGACTGAATTCACAAAAATAGTCGTTATTGAATAAGTCGAAACGTGTTATTCTTATATTACTGGATTTAATAATAGAGCGACTATGAACGTCTCTTTTTAGGTTTAGCAACAAAAACAAAACCGACGATAATAAAAATACTGCCGCAAATCCCCACAAGGATTGAAAGGACATCACTTCTGGCAATACCTTCAGTCACATGGGCCATATTATAGGTATGAATGGCAGTCGTTTGAATAATCCCCGTGACAAGAAGAATTATTCCAATAACTGTGATTATTATCCCGGGAACTCTCATGGTTACCTCCTTTCAACCTAGCAGTCTTATTGTAGTACCTCTTTATTAAAAGTCAAGCATATTATTACCATCAATTCAAAGATGAATCTTAGCAGAGCCGGGCATTGTTGACTTTGGTTATTTTATGACTATAATTGTGCCTGGAGAACATATGAAAAAGATGAAAGCGGTAGTGAAAACCAAGCCGGGACCAGGTGCAGAACTCATCGATATCGAAATCCCTGTACCCGGACCTGATGATGTCCTCGTCAAAGTATTGGCGACATCTATTTGCGGTACGGACTTACATATCTATGAATGGAATGAATGGGCGCAGAACCGCATAAAAAAAATCCCCCAGATCATGGGTCATGAACTATGTGGCGAAGTCCTTGAATTGGGCGCTGACGTAAAGAACATAAATGTCGGAGACATCATATCCGCTGAAACTCATATTGCATGCGGCCATTGCTATCTGTGTCATACGGGCAAGGCACACATTTGTATCAACGGGCGCATTTTTGGGGTCGATCTGGACGGTGTCTTCGCTGAATACGCCATCGTTCCCTCATCCAATGCCTGGGTACTGGACAAAAAAATACGACGGGATTTTGCCTCGGTAATGGAGCCTTTAGGAAATGCCGTGCACACAGTTCTGGCTGGCGAAATAACGGGCAATACTGTTTTGATCACCGGATGTGGTCCTATCGGAGTAATGAGTGTTGCCGTCACTCGACTTTGTGGTGCCACAAAGATAATTGTTACGGAATTAAACGAATATCGCCGCAAAATGGCAAAAAAGGCGGGTGCTGATCTGGTTCTCAACCCAAAACAAGAAGATGTTGTGCAAAGAATCTTGCAGGAAACCAATGGCTTGGGTGTCGATGTTGTCCTTGAAATGTCAGGTGCGCCGACTGCGATACAGCAAGGATTTGATGCACTGCGTCCGGGTGGTAGATTCTCGATCCTCGGTATCCCTGATAAATCAATGGAGATCGACCTGGGCAAAACGATCGTCTTCAAATATGCTACTGTTCAAGGTATTAATGGTCGCCTTATGTTTTCAACCTGGTACAAGACATCCCGTTTCTTGAGTTCTGGCAGGCTTGACTTGGAACCGATAATTACCCATCGTTTTCGGCTCGACGAATTTGAAAAAGGCATGGAATTGATGAAATCCGGCAACTGCGGCAAAGTGCTTCTTTATCCCCATCCAAAAACCTAATGGTCCAAGGTATCGGAATCGATATAACCACAATAAAAAGGTTTAAAAATCCAAGGAACCAAAAAACGTTTGTGAAAAATTTCCTTAATGACCATGAAATCTCTCGGGCCGGTATTTTAAAAAATAAGAACCGCTATTGGGCGACGATGTTTGCGTTGAAAGAGGCGGTAATGAAAGCTTTTAAGATTGGATTTCACGCTGGCACTTATTTACATGATATTTCGATCCATAAAGGTCTCAATGTAGATTTACGTGGTATCTTCAATAAAATCAGCAAAAATAAAATGCAAGTATTAATTTCTGAAACCAGTTCAGAGAAATATGCATTGGGTTTGGCTCTTACATACAAGTAGGAGGTACTATGGGTAATATTGGTTCATATGATGAAAAATATAAGAATTTTAACTGGAAAATGTCTGAACAAGAGCTCGAATATGGCAAGAACGGCATGTATAACCTTGCTTATTATTGCTGCGACCGTATCTGTGAAAAGGGTAACGGCGAAAAAATGGCCCTCATCTGGGAAGGTTTCAAGGGTGAAGAAAGTCAATTCACGTATCATGATTTAAGAAGATATAGCAACGCATTTGCCGAGTACTTACAAGAAATCGGCATACGTGCAGAAGATCGTATTTGTTTATTCATGGATCGCATCCCAGAACTCTATATTTCATTTTTGGGTGCCTTAAAAATGGGTGGTATCGTACAACCGCTGTTTTCTGCCTTTGGTGAAGATGCTTTGTTTACCCGATTGGAAGATGCCGGAACCAAAGCGATATTCACAACAAAAAAACATATTAGAAAAATCCGAAGGATTCGTGACAGACTACCCGCACTTGAAAAAATCATCGTTGTCGACGCTGGTGATAAGCCGCTTGAAAAAAACGAAATCCCTTTTTCTATGAAAGATGCTCCAAAACCGGAACACTTTGATATTTTCAGAGCCGATCCTGAAGCACCTTCAGTACTGCATTATACATCTGGGACAACGGGCAAGCCAAAAGGCGCACAGCACGTGCATGCTTCGATAATAGCTCAATATATTACAGCTAAGTGGGCACTCGATATCAACCCCGATGATATATACTGGTGCACGGCCGACCCGGGCTGGGTAACCGGCACCTCATACGGTATCATCGGGCCCTGGTCAAACGGCACGACCCAGGTAATTCTCGACTCGGGATTCAGCTCACATAAATGGTACCAATTTATTGAAAAACACAGGGTCACGGTATGGTATACAGCACCTACGGCGATTCGGTTACTTATGAAAGATGGCACTGAAGCTGTAAAACAACATGACCTTTCTTGCCTCAGACACCTGATCAGTGTTGGCGAACCGCTCAATGCTGAAGCTGTGATCTGGTCGCGAGAGGCTTTTGGTAAACCATTTTATGATTCATACTGGCAAACAGAAACCGGCGCTATCGTCATTACGAATTATCCCGGCATGGAGGTAAAGCCCGGGTCAATGGGTAAACCATTCCCCGGGATCACCGCGACCGTGCTTGATCAAAAAACATACCAGCCGATCACAAAAGCCGGAACAGTTGGTCTCATCGCTCTTAAGCCAGGTTGGCCATCCATGTTCCGAACTTATAGGAATAATAGAGAAATGTACGAAAGTAAATTCAAAGCTGGTTGGTATATTTGCGGTGACCGTTCAAGCATTGATGAAGAAGGTTATTTCTGGTTCGTCGGACGGGATGATGATGTAATAAATACTGGCGGCCATCTTGTTGGTCCCTTTGAAATTGAATCAGCTTTGCTCGAACATGAGGCTGTTGCAGAATCGGCCGCGGTCGGTAAACCCGATCCAGTTAATATGGAAGTAGTAAAAGCATTTGTTGCATTGAAGCCGGGTTATGAAATCAATGCAGATTTAGAATTGAGTATCATGAATTTTATCAGGAAAAAATTATCTCCGCTTGCTATGCCTCAGGAGATAGAATTTGTCAAATCCTTGCCTAAAACAAGAAGTGGGAAGATCATGAGAAGACTTCTCCGCGCTAAGGAGTGGGGTGAGGAAATAGGTGATACATCAACACTCGAAGATGACTGATAAGGAGGAACAATGAGTGAAGAAATTAAAGGCATGATAATTGATTATGTAAAAAAAGAATATCTGGAGGATGATTCTGAGGACGAGATCGATGAAAACACACCGTTAATTTCCAGTGGGATCGTCGACTCTTTTTCAATGGTCTCTCTTAAAACTTTCCTGGAAAAGAAATTTGATATCAAAATCCCCGACGAGAAAGCGACAACTGAAGCTTTTGATTCTGTAAATAACATCATGGGTCTCCTGAAGGAATTCAATATAAATTAGGGAGGGAACATGGCATATAGTACTAAGGCAAAAGATTTTTTTAAAGACGAGCTAAGCGGAATCCATAAAGCAGGTACTTTTAAAGAGGAACGTTTTATCGAATCGCCTCAGGCTGCGAATATTTCAGTCGAGTACCCGACGGGCTCCCCGGCAAAAGAGGTTTTAAATTTCTGTGCAAACAACTACCTGGGTCTTTCCAGCCATCCAGAAGTTGTCCAGGCAGCCCATCAAGGACTCGATTCTCGAGGATACGGTATGTCCTCAGTCCGCTTCATTTGCGGCACCCAGGACATTCATGATGAACTGGAAAAAAAATTGAGTGTATTCCTTGGAACTGAAGCAACTGTACTTTTCGCTTCATGCATGGACGCTAACGCTGGTGTCTTCGATGTTGTCTTGGGAAAAGAAGACGCGATGATCGCTGATCGTTTAGTACACGCATCCATTGTTGACGGTATGCGCCTATGCAAAGCCCAGCTATACAATTATAAACATTCGAATATGGAACATCTCGAGGAAAAGTTAAAAGAAACGCAAGGATGCCGTTTCCGTATGATAATCACCGATGGCGTTTTTTCCATGGATGGAGATATCGCAAAGCTCGATGAAATTGTGGCACTAGGCAAAAAGTATGATGCTATGGTCATGATCGATGACTCACATGCGACTGGTTTTATGGGCAAGAAGGGTCGTGGTACACACGAACACTGCGGCGTACTCGGCGAGATCGATGTCATCACGACCACGCTTGGCAAGGCGCTTGGTGGAGCATCCGGGGGTTGTGTAAGCGGACGCCAGGAGATCGTCGATCTTTGTCGACAACGCGCCCGTCCCTATCTTTTTTCCAATACTGTCCCACCGGTCATAATCACAGCCGCTAACAAAGTGATAGATCTGATATCCAAAACGACTGACCGTCGGGACAAGCTTGAGAAAAATACGAATTACTTCAGGGATAAAATAACCGCTGCCGGTTTCGATATAAAAGAGGGCGTTCATCCCATTGTCCCGATAATGTTATACAACGCCAAACTCGCTCAGGATATCGCCCGCGATATGTACGACGAAGGTATTTACGTAATCGGTTTTTCATTCCCGGTTGTTGCGAAAGGTCAGGCAAGGATCCGAGTTCAAATATCAGCCGGACATGAAAAGGAACACCTTGATAAAGCGATAGCGGCATTTACCAAGGTCGGTGAAAAATATAAGATCCTTGGCAAAGGCAAAAAGGAAATAATTGAGATGTACGGATATTAAAAAATGGGTCATTGTTCCAAGGCAGCGACGCCCATCTCGGTAAAACAGGTTACAGTGATGTTTTTCCCACGTTACCATATATCACCGGACCTGAGGATCTCGTAACCGAATGGCACCAAACAGTATCGTACTATGAATAACACAGCAGATGCAATTATCATCGGTGGAGGTATTATTGGTTGTGCCACGGGTTACTACCTGGCAAAAAAAGGTTTCAAGGTATATCTATTTGAAAAAAAATACTTAACAGCAGGTTCCACAGGTCGCTGCATCGGTGGTATCCGTCAACAGTTTTCCACTGAACTCAGCATAAAGGTCGCGATGGAATCGATGAAAAAATTCAAAACGATGGCAGATGAATTGAACCAGGACATTGAGTTTCATCAAGGTGGCTATCTTTTCTTAGCGCATAGCGAAAGTAAAATGAAAACATATTTACGATTGATCGAATTACAACAAAGTATGGGACTTGACGTTGAATATATCAATACCGATGATATCAAAAAAATTGTGCCCGGTATAAACACAACTGATCTGTTGGGCGGCGCTTACTGCCCGACTGATGCCCAGGCAAATCCATTTTTGTGTGTTGACGGTTACGCAAAAGGCATCAGGAAAAGAGGTGAGGTCTTTGCTTACAAAGAGGTCACCGGCATTAATATTGCGGGAGGGAAAATCAAATCGATCAAGACCACTGATAATGAGATCTATTATTCACCCGTTCTTGTCAATGCGGCTGGCCCATTCTTAAAAAAGACCGCACAACTCGTCGGCATTGATGTACCTATTGCGGCCGAACGTCATGAGGCACTAATAACTGAACCCATGGATAGATTTTTCGATATGATGATCGTTGACTATCGAGATGACGGATGCTATTTTAACCAGAAATGGGGTAAAGGAAGCATTATCGGTTGTTATACGCCGAAACCGAATGTTCCTGGTCATAGCCTTGGCACTTCATTCGAATTTGTCAAAGAAATGGGACGCCGCACCGGCCGTTTGATCCCCAGATTAAAAGACTCCAAGATAATCCGCCACTGGTCAGGCAGCTATGAAATGACACCCGACGGTAATCCGGTCCTCGATAAAACAGATGTCACGGGTTTCTTTATTGTCGGCGGCATGTGTGGCCACGGTTTTATGCTGGGGCCAGAGATCGGCTCACTAGCTGCTGATTTCATCGCTGATGAGAAAACTACATATGATATTAGTGCCTTCGCTCTGAAAAGAGATTACTCCAGTAAAGAAGTTATGAAGTGATTCAATTCAAGGTTCTTAACAAGGATTTAAATTCAAAAGCCCGCAGCGGTATTCTAAAAACACCACATTACGAAGTCGCCACCCCGAACTTCATGCCGGTAGCTACACAGGGGTCTGTAAAAGCAACTTCACCTGCTGAATTAACCGAGCTGGATGTCCAGATCATCGTAGCCAATACTTATCATTTGATGTTGCGACCAGGCTCACAACTCATCAAGGAAAAAGGTGGACTTCACAAGTTTATGAATTGGAACCGGGCGATACTCACTGATTCAGGAGGCTTTCAAGCATATTCCCTGAGCCGATTAATAAAGATCAAAGACGAAGGTATCGAGTTCTCATCTCACCTCGATGGTTCGAAACATTTTTTAAGCCCTGAGCTTGCGATTAATATCCAGGATGAACTTGGATCGGATATCTCGATGGTGTTGGATTTCTTTACTCCCTACCCTTCACAATTTCTCGATGCCAGACTCGCGGTTGAGCGCACTGTCAACTGGGCGAGAAGGAGTATTGAAAATAAAAAAAACCACAATGTATTCGGAATAATCCAGGGTGCCACATACAAGGATCTGCGTCGCGAGTGTACGAATCGGATCCTTGACATGAAATTCACTGGTTATGGTATTGGCGGCCTTATGATCGGTGAACCTTCAATACTAACAAATGAAATGGTCAAAATCTGTACCCAGGCAATACCAGATGGTGAAATCAGATACCTTATGGGGTGTGGTTATCCCGAGGACATCCTTGAATCAGTTGAACAAGGTGTCGATCTATTTGATTGTGTCCTGCCGACACGTAACGGCCGCACTGGTATGGCATTTACTTTTCAGGGGAAATTGATCGTAAAGGCCGGCAAATATGCCGAGGATGAGGCACCAATCGATAAAGATTGTCAATGCTATACCTGTCGTAACTTTTCGCGCGCTTATATTAGACACCTGTTCAATGCCGGTGAAATACTTGCCGGCCGTTTAGTCAGTTATCACAACATCTTCTTTTATATGCAATTGATGGCTGGTATCAGAAAAAGCATAAGCCAAGGTAATTTTCTGCAATTTAAGAAAAAAGTCGGGGGGAATTTCAATTTTCGTGAAACTTGATTTACGATAACTCGATATTACAAACCATCTAACCAGACCGATCCTATTGAATTTTGCATGGAGAATTTTCTTGTTGGATACTTTTGAAAAAGAGCCTCATGCTAAACCTTATTTTTAACTAATTTGCTCTTTGTTATTAAATTGCCTCTTGACATATAAATAATTATATATATAATAATGCAAAATGTGAAAATAAAAAGGAGTAGCCATGTTCGGAAAGAAGAAAAAGGTTATTGGGCTTGATATTGGTTCAAGCCAAACTAAGATGGTGGAATTAAGCTCGGGTAAGAGCAAAAAACTTATTAATTACGGTATTTCAAAAGTCTTGCCCGATGCTATAGTCGAGGGAGAGATTATTGACAGGGAGGCTGTATTAGATTCAATTAGGAGTTTAATTGAAAGCAAAGGATTTACTACCAAGGATGTAGTAATCGGTTTAGCAGGCCGTGATGTCATCATCAAACGGATAACAATGGATCGTATGAGCGAAGCTGATACAAGAGAACAAATCAAATGGGAAGCTGAGCAATATGTACCATTTGATATCAATGAAGTTTCGCTCGACTTCGACGTTGTTAATCCGAATTTCGGTGAGAATCAGCAGGAGGTTATCCTCGTTGCGGCCAAGAATGAGTTGATCAGTAATCTCTCTGCACTATTAAAAGAGCTTAATCTTAATCCAATTATTGTCGACACCACCGCATTCGCGATACAAAATGTGTTCGAGCATAACTACACACCTGCCGCGGATGAAATTGTCTGTCTGATCCATATCGGCGCTGGAATGACGGTCATCAACGTCATTAAAGGTGGTTCGTCGCTTTCAGCACGTGATGTATATTATGGAGTAAATGCCTTTATCAGTAAACTGCAGAAGGAAGTCGGTTTTAATTACGAGGATGCTGCTAATGCGGTAAAAGGCACTATCCCAGTTGGTGCATCACAAGATTCTGTGCAAGGTGTTTTCGAGGCTTTTGTCGGTGATCTCGGAACCCAGATCGAACGCAGCTTGCAGTTTCTCTCCAGTGTAACTGGTGAAGAAAAAGTAAGTCGCATGTATCTTTCTGGCGGTGGTTCACTAATACCTAATCTTCTTGAATATTTAAAAAGAAGGCTTGGGATACCGATCGAACTTCTCAATCCCTTTAAAAATATTATTTATGACCCAACAATATTTGGTCCTGAAGGCGTCGATATTACAGGTCCAATATTGACCCAGGCCACTGGCCTGGCATTAAGGGGGGAGTAAAATGATCAAGATAAACTTAGCGCCAACTGCCAAAAAAAGACGAGCACCAAAGCGCAAGGCAGCAAAAGCAGCGCGCCCAGGCATCAAACTACCCTCTATACAGAGCACTGTCCTCTACATAATCGGCGTCGTTATTGTTGTTGTCGTAATTGGTGTTACCCTTCTTATACAACTCAATCAAAAAGGTGGTTTAAATAAAGATATTTCCCGTCTCAATGGTCGACTTGAAGAATTAAAAGTTTATAAAGCAACAGTCGACAGTTTAGAAAAAAGAGAGCGTGAACTAGCTGCTTTGATAAATCCGATAAAACAGCTTAATCAAAATCGATTCTTTATTGCACATATTCTCGATGAAGTATCATCGCGTATCCCCGAATTTACCTGGTTGAAGTCTCTTGATATCACAAGTACTGACCTGCGGATGCAGGGTGTTACTGCATCTAATTTATTGGTCGCTGATTTTATGAACCGTCTCGAAGAATCTGATTACATACACAATGTCGATTTGACTGTACTTGAGAAAAAAGCCGTGGAAAAACAAGAGATGATGGAATTCACTTTGACCGCTAGTGTTGGGTATCAAGGATCAACTGCGAGGTAAAAATGAATCTTAAAGAACAAGGTAATCAAAAGTTGCTAATATTTTTTGTTATCCTGGTGCTTATCTTAATTGTCTTTTTCTTTGTCTGGCCGTATAAGGCCAATCGCAAAGAATTGCAGCAATTGACTGCTCATCGGGATTCACTCCAAATTGAGGTTCAGAAAGCTGAGGCTGCACGAGCGAGGCTACCTGAGCTCCAAGCAAAAATTGCCAGGTTAGAGATCGAATGGGTAAAAGCGCAAGAAATGCTTCCTAAAGCGAAAGAAATATCTTCTCTTATCCAACAGATCTCGAATTCCGGCACAAAAGCAGGAGTCAGTTTCTTATTGTTCAAACCCAGCGGAGCAGTCGCTCAAGCGAATTACTCCGAAATTCCGGTTCAGATAAAAGTGTCGTGTGGTTATCACCAGCTTGGGAAATTTTTATCGAATGTCGGTAACCTTGCACGAATAGTCAATGTTCCGAGCATTAAGATCAAAGCAGGTAAAGAACGGAGTATTGAAGCAGACCTGAGCGCCAAAACCTATACGGTTGCAAAAGGAAAGGAGGTAAAAAATGTTCCACCTCGTAATTAGCATAATATGCGCGATCATCATATTCAATCAAGCACCATCACCAACAACCCCTGCGGAATCAGCCGACTCCGTATTCACCATAGAGAAATGGACATATAATCAAGGCGGGAGAAGAGATCCTTTTGTGCCGTTGGTGGGCTTGGATTTAGGCGAAGGTGGTAAAGCAAGTCATCTCAGTGTTGAGAATTTATCCCTAATTGGTGTTCTCTGGGGCGATAAAGGATACTATGGTTTGGTAAAAGACGGCTTGAACAATGGATATATTCTTAAAAAAGGAGACAAGGTTGCGGGTGGTCGAGTTGCTGAAATAAATCGTCAAGGGATTATTTTTGAAATAACGCATGCAGGTGTGCAAACAAAATTTGAACTAAGGCTTCAGCAAAAGGAAAGGAGGTAAGAAATGAGGAATATTCTAATCCTCACATTATTGATTTCTTTAGCAAGTGGTGCTCTTATTAATGATCTGCATGTAGTATCTGAGGGAGTGAATACAAAGCTTCTTGTAAAAGCAGATGCGCCATTTGTAGCGAATTCGTTCACTCTGAAAAACCCGCCGAGAATCGTCGTTGATTGCTCAGGCGTCACGAGTTCACTCGTTGGGAAAAAGTTTTCCGTAAACCGCGGCGGTTTGAAAGAATTATCAGTAACTGGTTTTAATGAACAGCCCGAACTAATAAGGATTGTCGGCACTATGGATAATGATTATTCTTACCTCACTTTGACTGAAGGCAATGATTTTGCGGTTACAATACTTACCGGATTAGTCTCTTCATTTCCAGGATGGCAAACAACCGGATCGAATATGGTAGTTAGCCCTACGGTTACAACCCCAGCCGTGGCTCCACCGGTTACGGCAACAAAACCTGTAGCTACAGTTACTGGTCGACCGATCTCTATCGATCTTGAGAATGCGGACATCCTAACCGTACTAAGGGCATTGTCTGAATATGCCGGTGTAAATATTGTCGCTGGTAAAGATGTCAAAGGAACGGTAACTGTTCGATTACATAACGTCCCATGGCGTCAGGCATTAGAAATAATCCTCAAGGCATCGGGTTTCGCATACCGGGAAGACCCAGGGGTTATCAGAGTTGATACTGCTGATAATCTGGACAAGCAAGACTATGATCTGCCGTTATCTTCTAAGATATACAAATTAGAATTCGCTTCGCCACAAAAGATGCTCGATAAGATCGAAGCTATGCTTTCGCCAAAAGGAAAAGCGAACGTTGACCAACGAACCAACGCACTCGTTGTAACTGAAGTTGACCCTATTCATCAAAGAATCCAGCAGCTTGTAAAACTTCTCGATACACCGACGCCGCAGGTCGAAATATTATGTAAGGTTGTTGACATGGATGCTTCTTCTTCAAGGGGCTTGGGCATCAACTGGACGCTAAAAGGACTGGAAAGCCGAATTTTAAGAGCCGATGTCAGCAGTGGTCCTGAAGAATCTTCTATTGTCGGTTATGGGATTTTCAATATTGGAACAGTTCCGTCATTAGCTCAGGTCAACGCGATCATCAGCATGCTTGAAGAAACCGGCAAAGCTCAGACCATTTCGGCGCCAAGGATATCTGCAGTAGATAACGAGCAAGCCAAAATCCTGGGAGGCCAGAGATTTGGTATTCCGACCAGAGACATGTCTGGAAATACGGTCATACAATTCTACACGGTCGGTACAAAATTAGAAGTTACACCTCACATCAATTCGCTGGAAGAGGTTACAATGGAGATCCACGCTGAGGTCAGTGAGCTGGATCGTGCATCAGCACTTGCTGGACGTCCTATTATTACGACCTCGGAAGCTGATTCAAAGGTTCTTGTTAAAGATGGTAATACCGTTGTTATTGGTGGTTTTATTCGACGCAAGGAGACTAAATCAGTAAGGGGCATTCCATTACTTAAGAGCATTCCGATACTCGGTGCACTCTTCCGTGAGACTACGACAACTGTAGAGGATCGCGAACTTCTAATTTTCATAACGCCGACGCTAATAAAATAGGGAGTAGATTCGCGTATCGAACGTAGCACAGGTTATTACTAATTCCCGGCCTTCAAAGAGCGTTGGTTACGAAAAATTTAAATGCGGGTACTAGGTGGTAATAAGAAAGGACAGCGGCTAAAAGTCTCAAACAAGGGAATTAGACCAACAAAAAGTATAGTCAGACAAGCAATTTTCAATATTATTAGAGATCGTATTCAAGGAGCAAGGATATTGGATATTTTTGCTGGAAGCGGAGCACTCGGTATTGAATCCCTGTCCCGCGGTGCTGAATCCTGTGTTTTTATAGAAAGGCGGACAAAAATACTCGCTGAGAATATTGATAAAATGCTACTTAGTAACCATGCAGAGATAATCAGAGGTGATTATCGAACAGGTCTAATGAAAATTAAGCACCGAAATTTTGATCTTATTTTTTTAGATCCTCCCTATCATAAAAACTACATTGAAAAAGCATTGGGTTTAATATATTCTCATGAATTATTATGTATCGACGGCATGATCATTGCCGAGCACTCTCCAGACAAGCAAATTGATCTGCCAAATGGTCTGGCGATCTTTAAAAAGAAACAATATGGAGATACTGCATTGACGTTTATTATCCAAAGAAACATTGATAAAGGTGAGGCGTGATGAAGAAAGCAATATATGCGGGGACTTTTGACCCCATAACCTATGGTCATATCGATGTTGTTTCCCGGGCCATCAAGATATTTGATAAAATAATAATAGGTGTCAGCAGTCACCCGAAAAAAACCCTCTTTACACAAAAACAACGAATGAAACTTGTCGAGGAAGTTTTTAAAAATGAAAAAAATATAGAAGTTGCAGGATTTTCAACACTTCTGGTTGATCTCGCACGAAAAAAGGGTGCCTTCACGATGATTCGAGGTATGAGAGCGGTCTCTGATTTTGATTATGAGCTTCAACTTACCTTAATGAACCGAAAACTCGCCCCCAAAATAGAGACAATTTTCTTAATGCCCTCAGAAAAATATATCTTCATTAGTTCGAGCCTGGCCAAAGAGATCGCGGCCTTGAATGGAGATGTATCACATCTTGTTCCGCCTATAGTAGCCAGGGCGCTACAAAGAAAACTCAAGAAGCCCTAGGCTACCTCTTGATTTTTCCCATTTTTTGGCTATGCTTTTTTAAAAAGGAGTGTATATGAACAAATGGATTACGCTATCAACACTGGCCCTTATGCTTTTAGCATGTGGTGGTGGTAAAACCTCAGCACCATTGTATACGCCACAACATGAAGTGGAACGAATTGTTCTTGATTTTGTCAATAATGTCAAACAAAATAAATACAGCAAGAATATCTATTTTTTTGAAGCTGACACTGAATTTACTGTCGAACAACAGGAACACTATTTTCGCCGACTTGAAAAATTCATCAAAAATAACGACTGGAATTTACATTTTACAGTCATTGATCTATGGGAAGGTCATGACGATGCTGCCGATGTTATATTAAAATCATCGTCAGGGGAATTAGTCGTCTTCTGTTTGGGTTATTGGTATGATACTGAAAGTTGGGAGCTTGATGCCTACGAATTTCCTGGTTTGACCTTTGATCGACCAGAAGATCAACCATATAAGGATTATGTCCAGAATATCATCGACAATAGCAAGGACTATGGTGTTGATTATTCGAAAAAAGAGACAATAAAAGACGAAGGCTCGTACTATATTCAATACTAATGCCTTCTTAAATTAGAGATTATCAATTTTCCAACAATGTATGCCAACAGAATTTATTTATGTTTTTGTAATATATAGACCCGAACTACTCGAAATGGCAATAGTAGTCGCTAAGGCAGCAAGGATTTTCCGGTATTAGCCAGAAGATCTTTGCTGGTCTTTTTTTCGCGGATTTGATCATTGATTCTTATGCAATAAGAAGTTATCGGTCTTTCTTATTGACTCCGTTTTTGTATTAAATATAATTCACATTATGAAGTTCATTGATGAAGCAAAAATATTTGCCACGGCTGGCAATGGAGGCAATGGCTGTGTATCATTCCGGCGTGAAAAGTATGTACCCCGGGGTGGTCCTGATGGTGGTGATGGCGGAAATGGTGGTTCGATATTCCTCGTCGGGAAAAAAAATCTTGAAACATTATACGATCTAAGGATCCGGCCTCATTATCGAGCCAGTCGCGGTGGCCACGGCAAAGGTAAGAAAATGGAAGGAAAAAAAGGTAAAGATATATTTATCAATGTTCCACTCGGTGTTGTTGTAAGCAATGGCGAAAAGCCCCTGGGTGAAATTCTTGATCATGATCAAGAATTACTTGTTGCTAAAGGCGGTAAAGGCGGACGCGGTAACGTTCATTTCTTAACTGCTTCGGATATGGCACCTCGTACTGCAGAATCAGGTCGTCAAGGCGAAACAAAAACACTCAAAATAGTCTTAAAACTGATCTCTGATATAGGATTAGTAGGCCTACCAAATTCAGGCAAATCGACCCTGCTTAATGCTCTAACAAACGCAAAATCAAAAATCGGCAATTATCCATTTACAACACTCTCCCCTAATCTTGGCGTCATAAAAGGCGATCAGGGAAACGTCATCGTCGCGGATATGCCAGGTATTGTTAAAGGTGCTCACGCGGGCAAAGGTTTAGGTTTACGCTTTCTCCGCCATATCGAAAGAACCAAATTGGTGATATTGGTGATCGACGCAACGATCGAAGATCCTTTGGAAGACTATGAATGTCTTTTAAATGAATTCAAAAGGCACAGTATGGATTTATTGAAAAAACCGCGTATCGTGGTTTTCAATAAGATCGACCTCTTGAAAAATATTCCAGAATATGATCTGTCTGAAAAAATTCTGTATATCTCAGCATTAACCGGGCAGGGCGTTGAAACATTGATCGAATTGATTTCTAATGAAGATAAAATTTAAGCAAGATAAAATAACGATTCTGAAATTACTTGAGAGTTCAAATATAAAAAGAAAAATCAAGATTCTCGATAGACTTAACGGTGTCAATGAAAAAGACAGCATAAAAATACTTCTCAAAGTGCTGGAAGATACATCCTGGACAATGCGCGAAAAAGCAGCACGTAAGCTGGCTGAATATGGCAATCGTGTCGTACCGCGGCTGGAAAGGTTGCTTACGCGCAGCTATTGGTTCACACGAGCAGCAGCATGCCTTTCACTTGGTGAAATCGGCAATATAAAGGTGGCAAATTCACTCGTCGAACTTGTCATGAGCGATAATAATCCAACCGTCAGAAAAGAAGCTTCAACCGCATTAGTAAAAATCGCAACAAAAGAACCCCTTGTTTTTTCAGATGTACTGAGAGACCTTTCACTTGATGAAAAGGAGATCGCTTGTATTCTGGAGCCCATAAAAAATGCAGCTCCTGATATTTATGGAGTAATTAAAGAAGAATTAGAAAATGTATCATGATTTCGGATTTATCGACCTTTTGTCAATCGACAAAGTAACTGAACACAGATTATTTCTTCTCCTTGAGCACTTTAAAGAACCAACCGCAATTGTTAATGCCCGACAACAGGAATTAGCTGCAATCGTCGGTCAAGACACTGCTCATAGAATCCTCACCTATAAACGTGAAGAGACAACCGAGCGGAAATATGAAATATGCCAGAACCTGCTTATCGATATCATTGCCTATAATTCCGCTAAATACCCGGCATGGCTGAGAAACATATCTCAATTCCCGCCGGTCCTTTTCGTGCGGGGCACGATCAAATCGGACGATGAAATTTCAGTTGGAATTGTCGGTACAAGGGGAGCTACAGTATACGGGAAAAGCATTGCTGAACGTTTTGCCGGCGACTTTGCTCGCACCGGCATCACTGTCGTCAGCGGCATGGCACGGGGTATTGATACGATGGCTCATTATGGAGCTATAAAAAATAAAGGTAGGACTATTGCCGTATTAGGGTGCGGTGTTGATCGATGTTATCCACCTGAAAACAAGACGCTGATGACAAAAATCATCGAAAACGGTGCGGTTGTATCAGAATTCAATATCGGAACGCCACCGCTTGCGCATCATTTTCCAAGAAGAAACCGTATTGTTTCTGGTCTATCCAAGGCGATTGTGGCGATAGAAGCAAAGGAAAAAAGCGGTGTAATGAACACGGTTAACTGGGCTCTCGACCAAAATAAAGATGTCTTTGCAATCCCCGGTAATATCTACTCAAAGGCATCAAGCGGGACAAACCGTTTAATAAAAGACGGTGCGATCCCGGTGACTAAGGTCGATGAAATACTGGAATCATTGGGCATCAGATACACCCGACAAGAGAAGGAAGTTAAAAAACTGACCCTTAATGAAACCGAAATAAAAGTGTGGGATCGGTTATCTGTTGAACCCATCTATCTTGATGTTCTCTCCGATACTTTGGAAGAACCCACCGGGTCAATACTAAATACATTACTGAATCTTGAAATAAAAGGGTTAGTTAAACAACTACCCGGAATGATGTTCGTTAGAAATATTGAATAAAATAAACGCTTAACGCGGTATGCCCTGCGATCCTTGTAGTGCCTGCTGCTTACTCCCTACTGCAATCTATTCCTTACGTTCCTATTTCCCAGGATGCTAAATAATTTTTTTGCTCAGGAGTCAGGTTATCGATCTTTATACCCATGGATTTAAGTTTCATTTTAGCGATCTTCTCATCTATTTTCCATGGAAGTTGATATACCCGACGTCCAAGTTCGGGGTTGTTCAGGATATATTCGACAGCCAGTGCCTGATTAGCAAACGACATATCCATAACCATAGCAGGATGCCCTTCAGCTGCCGCAAGATTGACCAATCGTCCTTGTGCGAGTAAATAAACATGCCGTCCGTTTTTCAGTGTGTATTCTTCACAAAAATCCCTTATCGATCTCTTTTTCCTGGTAATCTTCGCCAGAGCAGGTTTGTCGATCTCGACATCGAAGTGTCCGGAATTACCGATGATCGCGCCATCTTTCATCTTCAGAATATGTTCTTTTCTGATCACGTGGATATCACCGGTAACAGTAATGAAAATATCACCGATCTTAGCCGCATCGATCATGGGCATTACCATATAGCCATCCATGCGTGCTTCGAGTGCTTTAACTGGATCGACTTCAGTAACGATTACCTGAGCGCCTTGTCCTTTTGCCCTCATGGCTAAACCTCTGCCACACCAACCGTATCCGGCTACAACAAAATTACTGCCGCTGATCAAAACATTTGTCGCGCGCAAGATGCCATCAATCGTTGATTGTCCAGTACCGTATCGATTATCAAAAAGATGTTTGGTCAGCGAATCATTCACCGCAACTATGGGGAAATGCAGAACATTATCCCGTTCCATCTGTTTCAATCGGATAACCCCGGTCGTTGTTTCCTCAGTACCTCCGAGAATGCCCTTTATTTTCCTCTTATGTACGGTTGAAATAAGGTCAGCACCGTCATCAATCAGCACCTCTGGTCTATTCTTAAGCACTCTACCCATATTCTCATAGTATGACGTGCGCGATTCGCCATTACGCGCGAAGACTCCGATCCCATCTCTGGCTAAAGCAGCAGCCACATAATCTTGCGTAGATAAGGGATTAGAAGCGGTCAGAAATACCTGGGCGCCTCCGGCTTTCAATGTACGTATAAGATTAGCGGTTTCCGTAGTAACGTGCAAACAACAACCTATACGACGTTTTTTCAAAGGTTTATCTTTTCTAAAACGCTGCCTGACCATTCTCAGAACAGGCATCATTGATTCTGCCCAATCGATCTTTTTATTGCCCTCTGAAGCAAGTTTAATATCTCTTATATTGTACTTCATTTTACTCCTTATTAATAGTAGATTATCTGTCCGTTAAACGAACGCTTTGATAAAACAATTGAAATTCACCAACGAATCAACTACTAAATACCGGCTTCACGTTTGATGGCATCAGCCATATCACATATTTCCCAGGAAAAACCTTGTTCCTCTCGACCAAAATGTCCATAACAAGCGGTCCGCTTGTATATCGGTCTTCGCAATCTCAGCTTATCAATAATCCCCTGTGGTGTAAAATCAAACAGCTTTCTGAGGATCGCAATGATCTTTGCGTCTTCTATTTTTGCTGTGCCATATGTATCAACCGCGATCGATGTCGGTTCGGCTACTCCGATTGCATATGACAATGCAATTTCAACTTTCTTACAAATACCTGAACTGACAATGTTCTTGGCGACATACCTCGCCATATAAGATGCTGAACGATCAACTTTAGTCGGGTCCTTTCCTGAAAAACAGCCACCACCGTGATGTGCAATTCCGCCATAGGTATCCACAATGATCTTTCTGCCGGTCAAACCAGTATCTCCCTGCGGTCCCCCGATCACAAATCGACCAGTCGGGTTAATGAGAATTTTAGTCCTGTCATCGATCAATTCATCAGCTACGATCTCTTTGATCACCAGTTTTTTAACATCTTCATGCAGTTTCTCGTTCTTAACATCGACATGGTGTTGCGCAGATACAACTATTGTATCAACACGTAAGGGTTTACCTTCATTATTATATTCAACCGTCACCTGGGCTTTACCATCTGGATGCAAATAGTTGACGATATTGGCTCTCCTAACCTCAGCGAGACGACGGACCAGAGCATGGGCAATCATAATAGGCATGGGCATGAGTTCCGGGGTTTCATCTGACGCATAACCATACATCATCCCCTGATCACCTGCGCCGCCAATATTAACACCCATCGCGATATCGCTCGATTGTCCTTGAATTGCCGATACCACAGAGCATGTTTCCGCATCAATACCCATATCCGTATCAGTATAGCCGATTTCATATAATAATGCGCGTGCGATCTCGGCAAGTTCGACATAACATTCGGTTGATATCTCCCCGGCTACAAAAATCAGACCCCGGGTCGCCAGAGTTTCTATTGCAACTCGTCCAAATGGATCTTTTTCCAAAATCGCATCGAGGATAGCATCTGATGTCTGGTCGCATATCTTATCAGGATGTCCTTCAGTAACTGATTCAGAAGTCATAAAATAATTGTCCATTTGCCTCCTTTTCGCAATTATAACCATTATTTTTTGGAAATCAAGCTACTTTTTAGGATTAAATCCGAGTATGTTGACATCTATTATATTCATATTATAATAGAGCAAGGAGCTTGAATGACGAATTTTCTATTTATCTTATTTATGATTAGTGGTATCAGTGGTAAGATCCAGGGGATCGTCAGGGATGATGCGACACAAGAACCCATACCTGGTGCTGACGTGGTTATTCTAAACACTGATATTGGAACTGCTACTGATGAAAATGGACAATTTTTCATCCTCAATGTACCGCCCGGCAGGTATACAGTTGAAATTTCATATATTGGCTTTCAGTCACAACGAATTTCGAATATCCTTGTCGAGATAGATCAGGCAGTGCGTCTGGATATCTCTCTCGAGCAGACCACTATTGAAATGACCCCGATAACAGTGACAAGTGAGTTACCCGTGGTGAAAAAAGACATGGTTGGCACTACTTATATCATACGGAGGAATGAGTTACCCCACATGCCAATTGATTACGCGGTCGATCTGGTGACTTTTCAACCCGCTGTAGCCCGTTCTGACACCGCAATATACGTACGCGGTGGTCGGGCGACCGAAGTTCAGTATATGATCGATAATGTACCGATCATCGACCCCCAGACCGGGGATCTGGCAATCAATATATCCAAGGGGATCGTTGATGAGATCATATTTTTGCCCGGCGGCTTTGATGCTGAATATGGTCGCGCCATGTCAGGAGTCATCAATCTGATCACAGTATTCCCAAAGAATACGATTTCTGCAAGGACTTATGCAAAAACCGAAAGGATCATGCCTTTTTACTATGATTTTGGTTATGAGAATTACCTGGCTTCCATTAACCTGCCGGTATCAGACCGTTTCAAGGGTTTAGTTTCTCTCGACATGATGCATACGGATGACTGGGATCCCAAACTTTATATTCTGCCACATAAACAACGGGATGATTATTCATTATATGGAAAATGGATTTACCTACCTTCTGGCAAACTTAGCTTCAGTCTAAGTGGTGCTCTTTCCAGAACCCAGTTTGATCGGTATAATTCAGAATGGAAATTCAACCTTAATAACTATCGATCAGACCTGAGAACAGGCAATTTGCAATCCTTGAATATCAGTTTTTTACCGAATACTCGCTACCTTTTTAACCTGACTTTGAGCAGATTGTACACGCAGAGAACTTATGGAGTGCGGGATCCCGGGTCTTATGGTCGCTTTGATGATTTTACATTCCGTGATTACGCGACGCTTGTTTGGCCCCACGCTGGGATAGAGAATCCTTTTGGCGCAGATTACTGGGCGATAATTTGTGCTGGTGATTACTATGAACACCAGGAAAAAACAACGGATATAATGAGGGTTAATCTGGGCGTCAATATGCAGGTTCATAAATATCATGAGTTCAGAACCGGATTCGAATATACTGATCAAACTTTTGATAATTTCTCATATTTCATTAGTGATAGCAACTATCAAATAATCGATGAATATCAGTATCATCCCAATGAATACGCATGGTATATACAAGATAATATCGACTATAAAGGATTATATGCTAAGATCGGCTGTCGGGTTGACTATTTTAGTAAAGATCCAGATGTCATGATCGTCCCGACCGTGTCCAACGATACCTTGACTTACGAGCTTAGCTTTCTTACACCAACTATAGCCTTGTCACCGCGCGTTGGTTTTTCATTTCTGGTCACTGATAAATTCCTTCTCAGGGCAAATGTTGGTAGATATGTGCAACCGCCACTGCGTGATTACCAATATGGCTATTATAGTCTATTACCTTTTCCTTCATATCTTGACGTACCACCGGTCGGCAATCCCCGGCTTGGACCTGAAAAAACGATCAGCTATGAAATAGGTCTTCAAGGTGAAATAAAACCTGATCTTAACACGACGATAAACACTTTTTACAAAGACGTATCCGATCTAACTGGAACACGTTATATCCCGGCGCTGCCAGCGGGTTATTATATGTACTTTAATGTCGAATATGCTAATATTAAAGGTATCGAGACTATTCTGGAATTCACAAGAGCTGTATTTACCGGCAAAATATCTTACACCCTATCATGGGCACGTGGCACAAGCTCTTATGCATTTGAATATGCTGATACAAGCATAACACAGCCGGCTGAAGAATATGACCTGGATTTTGATCAACGCCACAGGGTCTTTTTACAGGGTATCGTGAGACTTCCATTAAAAACACAATTCTATGTTTTCGGTTACTTTGGTAATGGTTTTCCATATACGCCGCCAGGACCTGAAGGGAAATACGAAGACAGAAATATCGAGCGCCTTACTTTTCAGCGGCAGATTGATTGCGTTATTTCAAAAGCTTTAACCATAGGATCCTTCAATTTGATGGTTGATTTTGAAATAATGAACCTCCTCGATCACCGGTATGAAACTGCATCACATTTCCCGGTTGTCCCGTTAGCATTGATCAATATGGAAGATTTTGAACACGGGCCGCCCTATATAGATATCCATAATTCTTATTACAGCCCGGCGGCTGATTTGGATCACGATGGAGTCGTTACTCCTCAAGAAGAGTATTTATCCTTTCGCGGATTGATCGAGGCTAGTGACGATTGGGTCAATGCCTACACATCGCCGAGAAGGGCAAGATTAGGAATAAGTTTGCAATTCAACTAAGGAGAAGACAATGAAAGTGTTCGGTCTATTTCTTAAAACACTTTTGCTGGTTACCAGTATAATCCTGTTTGCCGGTTTTTTGACCGGTTGTAAGGATCCGGACGAATACGAGCCTTACCAGGATTCCTTGATATCACCACCTGCTGCTCCACAGCCACTAAATCCTCAAGATGATACAGGCTGGGTTTATGTTCCCGCTTTAGGCCCGGTTATCGTTGAATTTGAGTGGACGCCAGTTGAGGGCGCACAGTATTATGAACTCCATTTATACTCCGACTCAAATTTCGTCGACACAACGATATATAAAGTATCGTATAATACTGTAACGATCGCCTTTTTACCGAGAAAAGTGTATTGGCGCGTAAGAGCATCAAGTTCACACTGGACATGGTTTACCGACTGGTCTGACATGTGGTATTGCAGGATCTGGTGGCCGGTTGAATAATATATTCACAAAACCCGGGATCGGCGAACCTGTATTCCTGAGAAACCTAAAGATATATCCGATCCATGCCGAAAATAACAATGGTTCATCTTTAGCCACTGTTGAAGAGACGATGACTGCTGGGAATGGTGAATTCCGTGAGCTCGATACACCGGAAATCAATGAAATCCTCTTTATCAATCGAGGTAATGAACCGGTTCTTATGATCGACGGCGAGGAGATCACCGGTGCTTTGCAAAACCGAATAATCGCCATATCAACTATTGCAGAATCCAATAAGCGTGCGCGAATCCCCGTTGTCTGTGCTGAAGAAGGCAGGTGGGATGAAATAGGCGGATTTAAAACAGGCAACTATTCTTATCCCAGATTACGTTCCCTGCTCATAAAAAAAAGACAGACCAAAAAAGATCTACAAGAAAAGATCTGGCAAGAGATCCAACGTAAAATGACGGTTACAAAAACCCGCTCGGCCACTTCATCGATGCACGATATCTTTGAAAATCTCGCCGAAGAAATCGACCGATATATTGAAGATTTTCAAAGCCTGAATCACGGTACAGTCGGGATCATCGGTACCGCTGGCAACCGTATCCTTGGAGGCGATATTTTCCGAAACTCAAATATCTATAAAAAGATCGAGAAAAAACTCATTAAAAGCTATGCGCTCGATGCCCTTGAATACATGCATAAAGGAAACGATCAACCCGATGTGGAGGGATTCTTAGCCACGACTTTCGCAATACTCAACAAAATCAAACCGAGGAAAAAAACCCAGAATATCACGATCAAAGGTGCCGGTTTATTGGGACAAACACTTGTATACCAGGATAATTTTATCCATGTTTCTGCTTTCTCGGTATAAAATCGTTCGAATCGTTTATCTCAATCATCGGTTTTGATGTCAAACAACGTAATAGCAAGCTATTACACTCCATATTTCCAATTAAAATACTACTTCTTTCCGGAGTGCGTCAGCTTGCTGACGCCGGATAATGCAATAGTAGGCTATTGCACGCCATCATAATTATGCTCTTAAAAAAACTCGGTAAGTACGAAATAATCGACTGGCTTGGAGGCGGTCGTTTTGGTGATGTCTTTTTAGCCCACGATACTATTCTCGATAAAAATTTCGCTCTAAAAATCTCAAGGATGAGAAAAGAGGAAATAACCATGCTCAAAGATGAGGCAAAGCTTCTTGCATCACTTGATCATCCAAATATCGTCAGGTTTTACAATGTCGATTTTATTGAGAACAAATTTGTTTTGGTCATGGAATTCATTAAGGGTAATACTCTACGAGATATTATTAGCGATGAGGGCATCGGTCCTGATAAAACCATCAGGATCACCGTCCAAATTCTCGATGCCATTCATTACGCTCACACAAGCGGCGTAATGCACCGAGATTTGAAACCCGAAAATATCCTGCTTACTGATGAAAAAGAAAAGAATTTTGTAAAGGTCACAGATTTTGGATTAGCGCGCTTTATCCGTACCGGTTCCCTTTCGGCCTCAACTGCCGGTACGCCTATTTATATGGCACCAGAAGTCTGGCAAGGTAAATATACTAAAAAAAGCGATATCTGGTCGATCGGCGTAATCCTGTACGAAATGTTGACTGGAGCACCACCTTTTCTTGCTGATAGTCTCGATTCATTACGTAAGAAAATCGGTAAAACCAGCTATCTTCTGCCCACTGTACTTCGTGTTCAGATACCGCAATATCTCGAGGATACAATAGAAAAATGCCTTGGCCTGACCCCGGAATCACGACCAGATGCCAGAGAGTTTTTAAACCTCATTAAAAAAGAGAAAGAAGCGATAAAAGTAGTAGACGCCATCAGCTTACCGGAAAAAGAAACAAAAGCGATCAAGCTTACGCCATCACAAAAAGACATTATTGATCAAGTAAATGGGAATATTCTTTTGTTAGGTCAGGCCGGCTGTGGCAAAACCACGACCTTGATCTATGCTATCGCCCATTTGATATCAAAAGGTATCCCTATATCGAAAATCCTTGCCTGTACCTTCACTAATAAAGCAGCCAATGATATAAAAACCCGTTTAACTCACCTGGCAAAGCTTCCTCTGCATGATCTATGGCTCGGTACATTCCACAAAATCGGTTTTCGCATACTCCGGCGTGATGCAGAAAGACTCGATCTCGACGCGAATTTCACGATCCAAACACCGCGCAAAGTATTCGAGAGAATGAAGATCAGTACCGGGAAATACCGGATAAATGCAGTCATAAAATTTATTGAAAACCTTAAGGCAAAAGGGGTAAATTGGAATATCTTTAAAGCAGAAAACGACTGGGAAAAATCGTGTAAGAAAATATACGAGCAGTACCAAACATATTTAAGGGAAAACAATATTCTGGACTATGACGATCTTATTATGTATGCGATCGAGTTGCTCGAGGAAAATACAGACCTTAAGGAATATTACAGAACACTGTTTGACCATATTTTCGTCGATGAACTCCAGGATATTAATCTTGCTCAATACAAGCTCGTCTCTTTGCTCTATAATGGAAAAATATTCTTTACCGGTGACCAGGACCAGGCCATATATGGCTGGCGCGGTGCTGACCATAAATTAATCTACCGTGTGGCTCGGGATTATGAAAATACAAGGACCTATAACCTCACCAGAAGCTTCCGCTTGCCGCAAACGATCCTCGAGATGGCAAATAACCTCATGATGCGGCCGAGTACTGCTATCCCTAATACCGAAACCGGGGATATCCTGGTCTATGCTGCAAAATCAGAGAAAGATGAAGCCAATTATATCGTTAAGGAGACAAGATGTTTGAAAAAAGAAGGATTCCGTTTCAAGGATATCGCTATCCTTTATCGAATGAATTCCTTGTCAAAGATTTATGAAGGGACTCTTGCCAAAGCAAGAATCCCCCATTCGCTGATCAGCGGTACATCATTCTACGAACGTTCTGGTATTAAACCGATAATCGAATATCTGGAACTGCTTGGCCACTATACATCGAAGAAAAACACTGACAAAGCGATCACTGAATTCATCGTAAAGGCGTCTGCTTTGTTCAAAATGAAGAAAAAAAACATAAGGCGTGTGGAGAAAATAATCGAGCATCACATAAAGGACCCCACAATATCAGGACCAAGCCGCATAATAACGGAGATCACTGGGGCAGTGGGTTTGACCGGCGAAAACATAAACGAACTCATCAGTTTATCAAAAGGGTATAAGAATTCTGAATTATCGAAATTATTGACTGAAATAAGTTTGATACAGGAACTCGATCTGGCTGATTGGAACAAAGATACCTTAAAACTTATGACCATACATAGTGCTAAGGGTCTAGAGTTTCCGGTCGTATTCCTGGTCGATCTGAGTGAAGATATTCTTCCTTTGACCAAAAAAATGGCATCACCTCAAGAGATCGAAGAAGAAAAGCGACTTTGCTATGTTGCGCTCACCCGGGCGCAGCGTAAATTATATCTACTCTATCCTAAATACCGGTATGGTCGTAGCCAACAACCTTCACGCTTCCTTGTCGATATGCTGAGGGTAACAGCAACTAAATCCTTGACATAGATACAAATCCTATTATAATTCTTTAGGGAGGATGTCGTGTTCAATGTATTGTTCGCACTTCTATTAATCAGTGGTATCAGTGGTAAAATTCAAGGTATTGTAATCGATGAGCTTACCGATGAACCTGTCCCCTATGCTAGTGTCATAATATTGAAAACTGAATCAGGCACGGCAACTGATCAAGACGGCACTTTTTTTATCCTCAATGTACTGCCAGGTATATACACCGTCGAAATTTCATGCGTAGGTTATCAAACCCAACAAATCAGGGATGTCATCGTTGAAATAGATCAGACGGCCCGGTTAAAGGCCGCTATCACACCGGCACCAATTGAGATGGAGCCGATAACTGTTATCAGCAAAACACCGTATGTGGAAAAGGACATGACGGGCACAACCTATATTATTAGAAAATCCGATATCGCTACCCTACCAATTGATTATACAATGTCCCTTATTGCCTTTCAGGCCTCAGTTGCTAACCTGGATACGGCACTCCATGTGCGTGGCGGACGAGCGACTGAAGTCCTCTATATGATCGATAATGTTTCGATCATCGATCCTCAGACCGGGGATCCAGCAATAAATATATCAAAAGGTATTATTGACGAAATAATCTTTATGCCCGGTGGTTTTGACGTAGAGTATGGAAGGTCAATGTCTGGGGTCATCAATTTGATCACCGAACGCCCTGCTGATCGTTTCCAGGCAAAGGTCTATGGTAAAACTGAAAGGATCATGCCATTCTATTATGATTTTGGTTACGAGAATTTACAATCTGCCGTCCATGTACCTCTGGCAAAGAATTTTAAAGGATTAGTAGCAATTGACATTATGCATACTGATGATTGGGATCCCAAGCTGTACGAATTACCTCACAAACAAAGGGATGATTATTCACTATATGGGAAATGGCTCTATATATCTTCAGGCAAACTTACGTTCAATATAAGTAGCGCGCTATCGCGAAGTCAATTTGACCGCTATGCTCCAGGTAAATTCAGATTCCTCTATGATAATTATCGCTCCGATCTCAGAAAAAGCAATCTACAAACACTCAATATTAACTTCATGCCTGATTCACGGAAATTATTCATTATCACGATGAGTAGATTGTTTACAAAAAGAATATTTGGAGTAAAGGAGAATAGAACTTATGGTTTATTCGAGGATTTCGAATTTAGTAACTATAATACCTATAGTTACTATAGATATGGCACAAGAAATCCATTTGGTGTTTATTCCCGGCACTGGTACCAAGAACCCAGCACGTACCAAACATACCAGGATAAATCATCACATATTTTAAGAACGCAAGCAAAGGCTGTCCTACAAGTCCATAGATATCATGAAATAAATACAGGCCTGGAATATACGTACCAGGATTTTAACAATTTTACTTATCTATTAAGTAATGATACGCTAAATCCTATTACCGATGAATATCAACATAAACCCTTTGAATACTCGGTATTTTTACAGGATAACATCGATTATAAAGGCCTATATGCCAAGATCGGTTGCAGGTATGATTGTTTTTCAAACGACATAGCCGGATTTGATCCAAAGGTAATTATCTCACCGCGTATTGGATTTTCTTTCATGGTTACTGATAGATTCCTTTTCCGGGCTAATATCGGTCGCTATGCTCAGCCACCCTTATATGATTATCTATACAGTTATTATCAACTATTGCCATATCCATATAGCACAGGCATACCTGATGTTGTCGGAAATCCTAATATTGAACCAGAAAAGACCATGTCCTACGAACTGGGGCTCCAGGGAGCAATACACAGAAATCTAAGTGCTACTATAAATACATTTTATAAAGACGTATCCGACCTCATTGGAACGCGCTTTGTTGCAGCTCTTCCCAGAAACTACGCACAATATTTTAATGTTGAATATGCTAATATCAAAGGTATCGAAGCGATCTTGGAATTTGTCAATCCCGTATTCACCGGTAAAATATCCTATACCCTCTCATGGACAAGAGGTTCGAGTTCATATGCCGCTGAAGTTTATGATATTGTCCAGCTTGATACAACATATGTCCCCGAAGCTAAAGAATATTACCTTGATTTTGACCAGCGCCATCGACTTTTTATTCAAGGGGTGTTCAGCCTTCCTCTACGTACAAGCTTGTACATCTTCGGTCATATCGGTCAAGGGTTTCCCTACACACCACCCGGACCTGAGGGGAAATACGAAGAAAGGAATATCCTGAACCTACCCTTTCAGCGTCGTGTCGATCTCGTTATCTCAAAATCGCTAAAGATCAATAGCCTTGTCGTGAACGCTAATTTCGAAATCATAAATATCCTCGATGCAAGATATGAAATTGCACAGCACGGTATGTTTCAATCCTTAGAGGATATTAAAAAGGAAGAGTTCAATGATTATATTCCAATGACAAATTATTATTATAGTCCGGCAGCTGATTTTGATCATGATGGATTGATAACGCCGCCCGAGGAGTTCAATGCTTATAGAGCGTCGGTAGTAGCAACAGATGATTGGGTTAATGCAAACTCGGCACCAAGGAGAGCAAGACTTGGTATTTCCATCAATTTTAAGTAGCGAGGAAATTGTATGAAAATAAGAACACTATTATTCTTTTTAATACTAGCGCTTATCGTTCTCTCTCGATCGATCGGCTGTTCCAGTGCCGAACCTCCTGAAGTTCAGATCATCGCTCCTGAGGATGGATCGATCGTCAGCGGAACTGTGGATATAGCTGTCGAGGTCATAACCGAGGAACAGGTTGAATACGTCGAGTTGTTTATCGACGATGTACTTGAATTCACGACTATCTCAGAACCTTATATTTATCCTTGGCAGACCGCATCGTTTGAGAACAACTCATTACATACGATCTATGCAAAAGCTCATGATGAATATGGACGAGAAGGATTCTCTGACACCATAACAGTCAGAATAAGTATCCTCGGTACCAAAAAATGGCGCTATGAAATGGATGGCATTGTCAAGTCTTCACCGGCGATCGGTCTTGATGGCACTATCTATGTCGCTTCATATGACGGCTATCTCTATGCGCTCAATCCTAATGGGACTTTAGCCTGGCGCTACGTAACAGGTGGTGGTATTGAATCCTCACCCGCAGTTGCTTCAAATGGTACTATCTATTTTGGCTCAAGCGATAAATACATATATGCACTCAATCCTGACGGCTCCCTGGTGTGGCGATACCAGACAGGCAGCAACGTGGACTGTACACCGTCGATCGCTTATGACGGCACTATCTATGTCGGTTCGCGCGATCATTATCTGTATGCAATTAACCCGGACGGTTCGTTAAAATGGCGATATTTGACCAATGCTCCTGTTCAGTCTTCACCCGCGATCGCTTCGGACGGCACGATATATTTCGGGTCATGGGATTGTTATTTATATGCTTTGAATCCTGATGGCAGTCTATTGTGGCGTTATCAAGCTGGAAGCTATGTCGTGTCTTCACCGGCGATCGGATCAGACGGCACGATCTATGTCGGTTCAGATGATTATTATCTGTATGCATTCAATCCGGATTCCACATTGAAATGGCGTTACCTGACCGGTGAAGCCGTAAATTCATCGCCTGCGATCGGTACTGATGGCACGGTCTATTTTGGCTCTTGGGACCATTATTTTTATGCGGTAAATCCAGTTGGTTCGCTCAGATGGCGTTACCGAACAGGTCATATAGTAGCGTCTTCACCAGCGATCGGTTCTGATGGTATAGTATATGTTGGATCATATGATGAGTACCTCTATGCATTCTCGCATAATGGTGCTTTGCAATGGCAGACAAAAACCTGGGGTAAGATATATTCTTCACCAGCAATAGATACAGATGGAGTTATCTATGTTGGCTGTAGTGGTGCATGGATACCCGCGCTTTATGCTATTCAAGGTTCTGGATCTTTGGCTGATACCCCATGGCCGATGTTCAACCATGACATCGAACATACTGGCAAAGCAGGGTTATAATCGACTATGGAAATAATTGCGATCTTGAAAAAACAAACAATAGTAAATTATCTACAATCTACAATAAAAGGGTTCCTTATTCTTTCCATTACTGCGCTCTTCATTATCAATACAGGGTGCAAAGATCCGTATGAATTTGCTCCTGAACCAGATACCTTGATTCCGCCGCCTAATCCACCAAGACTTGTTTATCCACCGGATGATACTGGCTACGTTTTAACTAACATACCCGGTCTGGATGTAGTTCAAATAGAATTTATTTGGAACGCAATCATAGATGCTGAATATTACGAATTCCATATATCTTCGGAACCAACATTCAATGATACATTAACAAGAATATATGAATTATCCTACAATACACTCGACAGTATCTTCACTAGATCCAGCACAGGCGACCATTTCTGGCGTGTCAAAGCATCGAGTCCAAGCTGGACATGGTTCACTGATTGGTCAGAGGTAAGACGTTTTAGAATATGGTATTCAGGACCAGCACCATATTAGTGAATACTATTGATTTTATGGTAATTATTCAGTAGATTTTATTCTCTTCTTTTGCGAAAGTATATTACTGTAAAGATCACCAAAACTACGATAAGTACTACAGCTACTATAATATTATACTGCTTCAAAAAATTCGCTGCTTCACCCCAGGTAGAACCGACATAGAAACCTATGATCACTAAAAATAAATTCCAGAGCAACACACTGATCAGGCTGTACCAGAAGAACTTCTTCTTATTGATCCTGACGATACCCGCGGCAAAGCAAAGGGGTGCTCTCATGCCGGGTAAAAAACGATTTAGCAAGACGATCAGATCACCCCGTTTTGTAAATGATCTCTTTGCCTTCTCGATCAATCTAACGGGAAATAACCGGTCTAAAAAAGAACGCCCCATGAGCCCGAGTAGTGCATCGCCCTTTTTTTCACCGATATAATAGAGTATCATCATCCCGGTCAATGCACCGATAACAATGAATGGGTACATTATATAAATATTGAAATGGCCTTGCCCGGCAAGAAATGAAAAAACCAGAACAAAGACATCAGATGGATAGGGCGGGAACAGACTCTCAAAACAGCAATTGAAAAGCAAAAAAAGATACACTAATATGGGAGCCCGTCCTGAAAACCATTCAAACATTATCGTTCCACCTCTTTGACACAATGATCATTCATTTATATCTCTTCCTCTAGGATTTTCAATATCTCACTTGCCTCATACACCCTATCCCTTTTCGCCTGAGTAGTCTCTCTTAGAATACCAACTCTTTCAAGTTGTTTCATAGCTTTACTCACCGCGGGGAAAGTTAATTTGAGCGCTTTTGCACCAGATTTAATATTTATAACTGGTCTCATAAAAATAAGATCTAAGACCCTTCCAGCACTGGGCGAAAGACCTTCTTCATGAACCTTTTTTCTATAGCTCTCCTGGAGTTTTACAAGATGTCGTGCTCTCATTATCGCGTCTTGAGATTGATCTATCACTCCTCTCAAGAAAAACTCGATCCATGCTCGCCATGCGCCATGCTGACATACTTTCAAGAGAAGATCTCGATATTCATTTGAATATTTTTCAAAGAAAGCACTGAGGTAAAGAAGAGGTTTTGGCAGCAGTTTCCTCTTATGCAAGAATAGAATGATCAAAAGGCGTCCTATTCTTCCATTACCATCATGAAATGGATGAATTGTTTCAAACTGCGAGTGGATCAAAGCTGCCTTGACTAACGGTGAAATAGAATTCTCCGAGAGCAAGAATTTTTCTAATTGCTTTAGAGCCTTTTTCATTTCAGGTACAGGGGGTGGTATAAACCTAGCCTCGACCTTATTACAACCGGGTGGACCAATCCAATTCTGACAATCTCTGTACTCACCCGGTTTCCTATCCACGCCACGGACATCTTGCATCAGGATCTTATGAAGTTCACAGACAAGAGCCAGGCTTAGTGATGATTTCTGTAGACGACTAATACCATATTCTAATGCAGTTACGTAATTCATAACTTCTTTGATATCCTCTTGCTCTTTAACCTGCGTTGATTCCGATAAAAAGAGCTCGCTGAGAGTGGAACGTGTCCCTTCAATGCGTGAGGATAAAACTGCTTCTCGTCTTATAAAAGGATAAATAAGTAAATGCGGATTTGGCAATGTCTCTCCCAAACCGACCAAAACACCTAAAGATCTGGCAGCATTAGATAGAAGAGAGCTAAAAGAAGCATCCCAAATCAATTCTGGAGGCAATGAATTAGGTACAAATGCCCATAACCCATCATCGGTTTTTACTAATCGACCAGAACTACTATTTCTGAAAAGCAGACGATCCATACATTCCTCCATATGATATAGATAGAATATCCTATTAAACGATAATCAATATTTGATTAATAGTAGACGATTTTGTTTAACGATCGTTTAATAGGATATAAAGATATTAAACAAAATATTATTATTGTTTAATAATACACTAGACTATATCGATGTCAATACCTTAGTTACGATCAAACAAGTGTTAAATAGCTATGATGCCTATTAAACAAAATTGTCAAAATGTTTAATAATATCTTTTGGTCTTAAAAACCTGCTTGGCTATCTTACCAATGCTTTTTTAAGATTCAAGACTTTCAGATTTTTTGCTCCATGGTTTTCGAGTATGTCTGAATGCGTATGCTTGTCGAGTTTAGGGGATTTTCGTTTATCGCAGCGTAATGTCGATCTGGGCTCCGATCTGCTGTTGTCGCAGTGTATCACGCTTGACCGTAGAATATTTGCAAGTCAGCTTAAGAAAACTCGCTGGACGAGCAGTGAGGTACAAAAACCCACACTCACCCTGATAATAAAGCATGCGATTAGTAATAACACCTGGCAAATCTACTTCATAAACGAATAGTCTTGAGGCATATGAATCACTTTTAAAGATGCCATACCTACCTCGGAGTCCTATTCTGCCGATATCAACGCCCATTTCAAGACCTCCGAATATCCCCTTTTCAAGGGTATCGGGTTTGAAGACATATCGTTCTTCAAGCCTCAGATCAAAAAACAGTCTTTTAACCGGTCTAATACGCATGAAAACGCTTGAACCAGACAAATCGAGCGATCTTGAGGTATACCTAAGTCGTACTTGAAATTTGGCATGAAGCACACCAAAACTCTTTTCGACATTCACTCTGAACCCGTATTTGACAGAATCCTCATCCAATTCAGAATCGAGGGTGAGGGTTGCTCCAAGATCCAGATATTTCGAATGATTGGTTATATTCAAAACACCGCCGTAATAATTATCTTCAACTTCAATACCTTTGGGTGAATAAAATCCTGCTGGAAAATATTTTCCAGCAAGCTGAATATCAAGAAAAGGCACAAAACCAGAACAACCGAAGAGGCCGCCTATCCGATCATGATGGGTTCTCGCAAGCTCAGAGAATATGACGAGCTCATCACTATAATATTTCATGCCAATACCAGTGATCCAAAATGATTCGCCATAGAAATCATCAAGTGAATCAGAACATACGAAGGAAGGATTATATGAACAGAGATACGTTCTGTTTGCGACGAGCAGATCTCGAAATCTGTATTGAATATTATAACCGACAATTTCTTCACTGATTTTGTCTTTATGAGCCAGTCCAGTCGAATCAGTATGTTCCCCTGAGAGATCAAATGAGAATGCATGACCGGATGAATCGATACGACCATCCAGTTTCTGATTGGAATAAAAGAGCGTGAAGTGCATAAACAACGAATCGCTCAGGGCGGCGCCGAAAAAACCGCCGTTTTCAAGTACTGATGTATAGGGTAATATACCACGTTCTTTAATGAGGATGCGAAAATCTGTGGAATTAAAAAATGAACCCAGTGGAGAGGCAACAACTCCCGAGCCAATATCCAGATTATATTTTCCCAAGGCAAATGTCCGCTGGTCTTGTTTGACAATAAGACCTGAGGCCCAATAATCAAACAAAGAACTCTCGTAAGGGTCTTTTTCATTCACGAAGTATACATCGTAATGGCCAAAAACACACTGGGATTTAGTAAAGTATTCAACTGAACCTGGTTTAGCAGGTATCTCTGTACGGACGCGCCATCTAGTCACTAATTTTTCTATATCACGGTATTCAGATCTCACTGTGATATAAGGCAGTATTTCATCTAAGCGGAAGCGGTCAAAACCCGGGATCGCCAGTAGATCAAAGACTGACGCGAAGTAACCATGCTGCTTCCGGTAATCGATGATCTTAAGACAATCAGCCGCTGATAAGTAGGGGATTCTGATCAATTCTTCGAAATCAGCTGCGTTCAGGTTTATCGGATTTCGGCGCAAAGATTCCAGATCCCTCAGTATTATATCATAATCTCTGTTCTCTTCGGTCTCAAAGATATCAGCATCAGTATAAAGAAGAGATAAACAGAAAAAGATAATCATGGGTAGAACTTCAAATTGAATGCATGGGATAGACCGAGGTACTGATGATTGCTTCCTGAATAAACCAGTATAAAATCGCCTAAATTTAGTTTGACCATATATTCAAGATAGATCGGGTCGGTATTGACCCCGGTACCTATATCTATGATCTTATAAGGTGCAAACGTGATACCAAAATTGAAAAAAGGCAGCTCTTTGTTCATGCCGCGAACTGCAAAGGCAAATTCGAATCTGTTTTTAGTCTGATAATCAAACCGGATAGAATAACTCAAGGGCAGCTGATCAACACGGGACAATCTGGGAAAATTCAAATTATTCACCCAGGCACTGAGCTTCATATTTCTCTTTTGGAACGCACTACTCAAGCACAGTGAGTAGGTAAATCGATTGGAGTAATCCCTAACCCAGTTATTCAGTAAACCAACGCCAAAGCCAACCGACCATAGTTTTTGAAAACTGAAGCAGCTGCCTAGTCTAAGCACATTCTCGCGGTACAATTCGTTTCCGAAACTGCAAGCACTCAGGCGATATGATCTCAACGATGAGTACAGATAATAAGTGCGTAATTCAGGTAATTGAAATTTCGAACCCGTTCCAATAACGACTTGAAATCTCTCTCTGTTTTCCAGTGTTGGGTTAAACTCCCTCTCAAAAAAAATATTTTGTGGAAATAACGTTGTTTCAAATACACCGAGCATCATTAATATAATCATGTTTATCTATTTGTGCGAGATTTTACCTAATTATACTTTCTCTACTTTTAAAATCATATTCTCGCTTGATACAACTTTTACTTTGCTTCCTTTCTTAATAATTACATCACTTACAGCACTCCAAAATTCGCCGTGCACAAATGCTGTCCCTCCTGATACCGTAATGTCTGTCCTCGCCTCACCGAATCCACCAATGAGCCCTTCTTTACCGGTCACCCTCTTTTTAAACTGGGCATGTATGCCCATGCTTACAATAAAAATAAAAAATGCTGCGATAATAACAACCGCGATCACAATTACCTCCCATGATAATCTCAAAAACGATACATCACTTTCAAACAATATCAAAGAACCGAAAATCAAAGAAATAATACCACCGATCGTTAACAGTCCATGCGATGTTATATATATTTCCAGAATAAAAAGTATCGCGGATAAAAGAATCAATGCGACACCAGCATAATTAACAGGTAATAACTGCAGTGCATAGAAACCAAGGATGATACATATCCCGCCGGCCACACCAGGAAAGATCATACCGGGATTCTGCAGTTCAAAGAAAAGGCCATAAACACCGAGTAATAGCAGTACATAAGCTACTGTTGGATTGGTTAATATAAGTAATAGGTTTTCCTTAAAGGTCATTGGAATATTCCGCACGGATCCCGATTCGGTATCCAGAATCATTTCTTTATCGTCAATCCGAACTTTTCGTTTATGCAATTTAGCGATCAAATCATCAACGTCTTTGGCGATCAGATCACAGACGCCGATAGTCAAAGCAGTCTCGGCGTCTATCGAAGCGCTTTCGCGAACTGACTTTTCTGCCCAGCCGATATTTCTACCTTTCTCTTTGGCAATCGCTTTAAGATAAGCAACTGCGTCATTAGTCACTTTTTCGATCATCACGCTATCAAGTTTCTCGCCCCCGATACTGACCGGGTGCGCCGCACCAACATTGGTTCCCGGCGCCATTACCGCAATATGACTTGCATATAAAATGAACACGCCAGCTGAAGCAGCGCGTGCTCCTTTCGGTGCAACGTAAATTACAACAGGAATTTTTGCGTTAAGGATTCTCTTTGTTATTTCGCGCATCGAGGCATCCAGACCACCCGGTGTATCGAGCTTGAGAATCAAACACATGGCTTCTTCTTGTTCGGCGACTGATACAGTACGCAGAAAATAAGAACTTGTCGCGGGACTTATCATGCCGTTGACCTCGCCGAGAAAAATATCGCCTGTGCTGATCAAGATACAAAGCAGTGACGTGAACATACAGAATAATAATCACATGCATAAACAAGTCAAGAGCAAGGAAAAAAATATATCCACTGATATTTCTGTGTGAAACTAGAAATAAACTCTTGACAAAAATTAAATTATGGTTATAATATCACATAAAAGGAGGTAATAATGCCGAAGAGCGGTTCAAGAAAGAAGAAAACTAAAGCAAAGAAAACAACTAAGAAAAAGAAGGTAGCGAAGAAAAAGACAGCCAAGAAAAAGGTTGCCAAGAAAAAGACTAAGAAAAAGGCTACTAAGAAAAAGAAGACTAAGAAAAGATAATTCTATACTGTGAAGAGGGGGGAGTTTACTCCCCCCTCTTCTTTTTAGTTATCCCATTGACAATACAAATCAAGTTAGTATAATTCGCTATGGATGATGAGCAATTTACAGCATTGTATAAAAATCTTCAGCATAATATCGCAGAAATAAAAGAAATGATCAAGAAACCAAAGGAGCTGGAAATACCCAAGAACCAGAAGCTTCTTGAGAAACTAAGATATCTTTTTTATAGTCTGACAAAATCCACGGTCGATATAGGGCACAGCATAATCCTTGAAAACGAATACCGGGATCCCCTGAATAGAACCGATATATTTATCAGTTTAGCAGAAAGAGATATTATTCTCTCGTCGGTCGTGCCCGGTGTAAAGAAAGCAACTCTGGCATTACCAAAATTAAACAGTTATCCGATTTCAGAACTGCTTGCCATTGTATCTGCTAGTCTTCCTGATATCCATAAGTGCTTGGATTCATTTCAAGTGTATTTTCGCTTTAAAGATAAAAAACTTTGAAATCAGTCCTTTGTATATTTTCGTTTCTATTCGGTATCTCAATAGGAAGTTTTTTAAACGTCCTGATCTACCGTCTACCGATCGGTAAATCTATTGTAAAACCAGGTTCCTTTTGCCCGAATTGCAAAAAACCCATCAAGTGGTTTGAAAACATCCCCATTGTGAGTTTCTTCTTTTTAGGAGGAAGATGTTCAGGCTGTCGCAAACCGATATCTATCAAATACCCGTTAATTGAGTTATGCACCGGCCTTATTTTCCTTTATCTGTTCATTAAATTCGGTCTCGGTGTGGAATTCTTCTTTTACTTATATTTCTTCTGTGCACTCATCGTAATTTCGGGTATTGATTTTTCGCATCAGCTTATCCCTGACATCATCTCTATACCCGGCATAGTAATGGGTATCATCTTTCAGCTTGTACATGGTGATATCAAACTGGGCTTGATCGGTTTATTCTTTGGTGGTGGATTGATACTCCTGATCCGGGTTATCGGTCAGCGGGTCTATAAGAAAGAAGTAATGGGTCTTGGAGATGTTTATCTAACTGCGATGATCGGTTCTTACGTAGGATTCCCCTTTATTCTCGTGGCGATTTTCTTTGCTGCTTTGACCGGTTCGATCATGGGCATACTATATATCGCCTCGACCAAACAAAATCGTGAAAGTCCCATCCCCTTCGGCCCTTTCCTGAGCATCGGTGGTGTAGTAGTCATTATATTTCAGAGACAAGTGATTCATCTATTTGCCCTGTTGGGAGTATATTTATAAGAAATATTTATCCTGATCACGGGTAAATAGGCGCTTAAGAATGAAAATCATTACTATTGTCGGACCGACTGCGGTGGGTAAAACTGACTTATCGATAGAAATTGCCCGGAGGATTTCAGGTGAGATAATATCTGCCGATTCAAGACAAATATATAAATATCTCGACATCGGAACGGCAAAGCCGACTACAGAACAGAGAAGACTGGCAACATTCCATCTGATTGATTTTGTACACCCCGATGAGAATTACTCGTGCGGTCAATTCGCCCGTGATGCTGAATTGAAGATCAAAGAAATAAGAAATTTAAATAGGATCCCGATTATTTGTGGAGGTACCGGTCTTTACATCAAAGCACTTTTTCATCCCCTCCATGCATTACCTGTGTCGAATCGCGAGATCAAAAACAGACTCCAGGCTTCCCTTGACAAATATGGTGTTGAACATTTATACAAAAAGCTCTTATCAATTGATCCACAGTGGGCAAGGCAGATCATGCCAAGGGATAAACAACGTATTATGCGCGGTTTGGAAGTCTATGAAATGAGCGGTAAGCCGCTTAGTGCTGTACTCAAGACAAAAAACAGGAGAACCGAATACGTCCCTTATTATATCGGTTTAAACCTCCCGCGCGCTGAATTGTATGAGACTATAAACCAACGCTTTGACAAAATGATCACGCAAGGTTTAGTAAATGAGGTGGAATCGCTCTTAAAAAAAGGACTCAACCCTGCATCGAATGCACTGCGTACAATGGGTTATAAAGAGGTAATCCAGTATTTAAACAACGAGCTTGTTCTTGAAAAAGCGGTCCAACTAGCCAAGCAGCGAACCAGGAATTTCGCCAAAAGACAAGTTACCTGGTTCAATAGAATATCTGGTTTACATTGGTATGATCCAAAAGACCCGGACATTATTAAATATATTATTAACGACTGGAAGGTCTACGGCTCAGCTGGGGAAAAATAGCGGTTATGGATCATCAAACACGGGTACGATTTTCTAACCGCTCGCGCACAATGTTTTCAACGAGCGTTATCTCTTGATCAATAGAAAGATCTGTTGTATCAATAACGATAGCATCATCCGCCTTTTTCAAAGGTGAGTGGGAACGCCTTGAATCAAAATCATCACGGAACCTAAGGTTTTCAAAAATCTCGGCAAATGTCACCTGTACCTTCTTTTCGGTAAGTTCATCAAGCCTCCGACGGGCTCTTTCTTTTAAGTCTGCCTGCATGAATATTTTTACCTGGGCATCAGGAAAAACCACTGTACCAATATCACGACCTTCACAAACAACATTTCTACCTTTGGCAACCTCACGCTGTTTATCGACCATCCAGCAACGTACTTCAGGGACTGCGGAGATCGGCGATACAAGAGCATTAACCGGCGGTTTTCTTATTTCTGCTGTAACATCATTCTTATCAAGATATACGTAAGTCTTGTGATCCTCCTGTCGGAGATCGATCTTGGTATCAGTGATTATCTTGTCTATCAACGACATCTCGATATTATCAGGATCCCCGCTGCATTGTATATATTTCAGAGTCACGGCTCGGTACATCGCACCAGTATCGAGGTAGAAGAAATTGAGTCTTCTGGCGACTGCCTTAGCAGTCGTACTCTTACCAGAACCAGCTCCACCATCAATTGCTACAACGAACTCTGCCATTTATAATGGCTTCTTATCAAGCCCTCGTAATATTTTGATAATATGATTTTTCTGCGCAGCATAATTGTCTTTGCTGTCGTAATAGCTTTTTCTAAATCGTACTTTGCTTCCTTTACCGTACTCAACCACGTAAAACTCGGGACATTCTTAGGCATCATCCCGCCGCCAAAAAAATTCGTGAAAGAACCGATCTTTGCACCCGTTGGGATCAATGTACCTATCCCGGTCTTTACGTGATCGCCAATAAAACAACCGAGTTTTATCATCCCTGAATCAATTTCTCTGGTGCCGCGGCTTATACGTACAGTCCCATAATTATTTTTAAGATCAGAATTTGTCGTTAGTGCACCTAAATTCACCCATTCTCCGATGAATGAATGCCCGATAAATCCCTCGTGGTGCTTATTCGTATAACCCTGAAATATGCATGCTTCAACCTCGCCACCAATTCGACAAAATGGTCCGATACTCGATCCTGTGATCTTGGCACGATCAACGACCGTATTAGAACCTATATAAGCAGGACCGACAATAGTCGAAAAAGATCTAACGATTACATCACGGTCGATATATACCGGACCATTGGTTAAATCAATGGTCACATATTTATCAACACGAGCGCGGGGATCAATATGCAGACTACTTTTTCTACCGATCATATTAACATGTTTTAGGTTGTTATGTGTTGGTTTCGTGAGCATGAATTGCTTTATAAATACCTCTTGATTCAATCTAATTAGATCCCATGATGCATTGACCACAGATCCACTAATTCTTCGTTCGGTTCCTATGTTCGCAATAACCTTCCTGATCTCCTTTAAGTTCTTTGGATATGGTGGTTTGTGTTTAATGAATCCTATCGGTTGAGATTCAATCAAAAATTTCTGATCTTTCTTGGGGATTGCGATACGGCTAGAAATTATCGCTCGACCTGAAAAATATAGTGCTGGACCTGTTATACCAAATTTCTCTCTATCAAACTGTGGTCGTGTTATGTGGAAAATCTTTGCTCTTTTAAAAAATCTCGCCGTGTTCTCCTTGATGGTCATCATTCCGAGTCTCAAGAGAAACTGCGGGTAAAAATCGATTAATGGCTCAAAATGCTCTGTCTTATCTTCGTAAATTATTAGGTTCATAATGACAGAAAAATTGTTGCCAGCACTGCAAAAATAATACCTAAAACTCGGGTTGTGTTTATTGTCTCCTTGAGGAAAATAAAGCCATAGAGCACTGGAAAAATCACATACATGTTTGTTAACGGTACAACGACAGAAGCAGGACCGATCTTAAGGGCTTTGTAAAAACCAAGTATTGCGATCAATGATACTAATCCAACCGGTACAGCATACAGGATCTGCTTATTGATCATCAAATCTCTTCGAAGAACCAGGTATATCGATAAAAAGAAAATACCTGAAATAGATATCCAAAATGAGGTACTCGATGTATTAAAATAACGGGTCATCATCTTGCTGCCAATCGCCCAAAATCCCCATCCAATAAGGGCAATAAACGTGTATTTAACATACCCCATAGCTGATTATAGATAAGATAACCGGGAAGTCAAGATGGATATGAAACGAGATCTTCCTGTCTTGCTCTTGACAAATTAGAAAAATAATCTATAATTGACTCATGGTTCAAGTTATGCTTAAAAGAAAGAAATATAAGGTCGAAAAAGGTTCACCTGTACGTGATCTGGTCAAGGATAATGCGACTATTGCCGCCCGGCTCAATGGTGAACTCTGTGATCTTTCAAGAGAAATCTTGAGTAATTGTGAGCTTGAATTCATTGATTTCTCATCAGATATCGGTAAAAAAATATACTGGCATTCTGCTTCTCACATCATGGCGATGGCGGTAAAATCACTGTTTCCCGAGGCAAAATACGCAATAGGTCCAGCGATTGAACAGGGTTTTTACTATGATTTCGACGTTGAAAACCCTTTTTCCCCAGAGGATCTCGAAAAAATCGAGAAAAAAATGACTGAAATTGTCGCAAAAGATATACCTTTTGAACGAATTATCATGAAAAAAGAAGCAGTAATTGAGTTTTTTACAAGGAGAAAAGAGAATTACAAAGTCGAACTCGTTAAAGGAATACCTGACTCAGAGGCGAGTCTGTATCGTAACAATGATTTTATCGACCTGTGTCGTGGCCCCCATGTTCCAAGCACTGGCTATATCAAATCATTCAAGCTATTAAGTGTTGCTGGTGCTTATTGGCGAGGTGCTGTTGACCAACCCATGCTATCAAGAATCTATGGGATTGCATTCCCAGATAAAAAAGAGTTAAAAAACTACCTTAAGAAGCTTGAGGAAGCAAAACAGCGCGATCATCGTAAACTGGGTGCGGAATTACAGCTTTTTTCAATCTTTGAAGAAGCCGGCTCAGGTTTAGTCTACTGGCATCCAAAAGGCGCTTTACTCAAAAGACTCGTTGAAGAATACTGGATGCAGGAACATATTAAAGCTGGGTATCAAATAGTCTCGACACCGCATATCGCACGGGGTCATCTCTGGCATCAATCTGGACATTATGATTTTTATCGCGAGCATATGTTTATCCTGCCTATGGAGAATGAAGAATATATATTAAAACCGATGAATTGTCCGGGGCATATTCTTGTTTATAAATCAAAAGTCAGAAGTTATAAGGATTTGCCTTACAAGCTCGCGGAATTAGGACAGGTATATAGAAATGAGCTTTCAGGTACGCTCCATGGACTACTGAGGGTCAGAGGGATTACCATTGATGACGCTCATATTTTTTGCCAACCGGATCAAATAGAAGATGAAATCGGCAAAGTATTAGATTTGACATTGAAAATACTTAAGAGATATGGCTTTGAGAACTATAAAATCGATCTGTCAGTAAGAGATCCAAAAGCAAAGGCCAAGTATTTGGGGAGTGACAAAGAATGGGTTCGCGCTGAACAGGGACTTGTCAATGCACTGAAAAAAAAGAAACTGAATTATAAAAAAGAAGAAGGTGAAGCTGTATTTTACGGACCCAAAATAGACATCAAACTCCTCGATGCACTCGGTCGTGAGTGGCAAGCGACAACAATTCAATTCGATTTCAATCTGCCAAAACGCTTTAAGATCGAGTATATGGACAAAGATGGAAAACATAAAGAGGTTGTTGCGATCCATCGTGCGATATATGGTTCAATAGAACGCTTTATCGGCTGCCTTATTGAACATTACAAGGGTGCATTCCCATTCTGGCTAGCACCAATCCAGCTTGTGGTCATGCCTCTTACTGACAAGCAGACAGGTTATGCAGATAAAATCTTAAAAAGACTGCTAAAAAGAAATTTACGAGCTGAAGTAAACGATAAGTCAGAAAAGATCAATTACAGAATTCGAGAAGCTGAGGTGCAGAAGATTCCTTATATCATCATCGTCGGTAAACGCGAAGTTGAGAATAAAACGATATCTGTAAGAAAACATGGCAAAGGAGACATCGGTGTTATGAAATTAAAGGATTTTCTGAGTATGATCAAAAAAGAACTAGGAGGTGACGATCAAACAAGTTCCAAGAGTAAATAGAAGAATTCGGGCTCAGAGAGTAAAGTTGATAAGTGCTGAAGGAGAAGTACTCGGTGAGTTTCACATCAAGGACGCCATGCATATGGCTCAAGAGAAAAAATTAGATCTCGTCGAAGTTGCGCCCAATGCAAGACCGCCGGTGTGCAAACTCCTCGACTTTGGTAAGTATCTATATGAGAAGAAAAGACAGGAACGAGCTGCCCGTAAGCATCAGCATCGAACATCAGCTCGAGGTATGAGAATGTCCTTGAAGATCAGTGAACATGATTATCAAGTTAAACTGGCTAAAGTAAAAGAATTTCTTGAAGATGGCGATAGAGTCAAGCTTACTCTGCGTCTGCGTGGTCGGGAAATGCTTCATTCTGATCTGGGAAGGAAAGTGCTCGAAAGGGTGATAGTAGACCTTGAGGGTTTAGGGAAAGTGGAAAAACCGCCAAAACAAGAGCATAATATTCTACACGTTACATTCCTGGCAGAGAAGAAAAGGAGATAATCTAATGGCAAAACAGAAAACAAAAAGAGGTTGGGCTAAAAGAGTAAAAAAGCGGAAAAGTGGAGAAATTTCAAGGAGGAGAGCAGGTAAAGGGCATCTACTCACCTCAAAATCAAAGAGAAGAAAGAGAAGACTCCGCAAATCAACTACCCTGGCAAAAGTCGATCGAAAACGGGTAAAAGGCTTGATATAGCGACAATTGACAAAATTTATAAAATGTATATAATTTGAAAAAGGAGACATACTATGCCGAGAACGAGAAATGCGCCCTATACGAAAAAAAGGCGAAAAAAGTGGCTGAAAGCTGCAAAAGGATATTGGGGAGCAAAACACAAGCTATATAAGACTGCGCGCTTAGCTGTTATGAAAGCATGGGTTTCAGCTTACCGCGAAAGAAAACGAAAAAAGAGGGTTTTTCGTAGTCTCTGGATTACCCGGATCAATGCTGCCTTAAAAGAACAGGACATGAAATATTCTCAGTTCATTCACGCCTTAAAGAAACACAGTATTGAATTAGACAGGAAGACCTTAGCTGCTCTTGCATACGAATATCCGGATGAGTTCAATAATCTTGTCCAGTTGTGTAAGAGTTAATGGTAGGAATAGACATTCATGGAAGAACGGCTCAAAATACTGCAGGAACAAATCCAGGTCATGCTCGAAAAGGCAGAGGACAAGAATGCCTTAGAAAACGTAAGAATAACGTATTTGGGTCGAAAGGGCGAGATAAACAGACTATTCAAAGAGATCGCTCAACTTCCGGTTGAGCAAAAAAAGACCTTTGGAAATAAAATAAATCATTTGAAGCGCGAGATCGAGCAAGCGCTCAACGCAAAACTCCAGAAGTTTCAGACTGCACGAAAAGATATCGACCCGCTCCTGCCTGGAAAGAAGTCTTTTGTCGGACATATCCATCCGATTTCTAAAATTTTCGATGAATTAATAATGTTCTTCACAAATTTTGGGTTTTCTATCGCAACTGGCCCTGAAATAGAGTATGACTGGTACAATTTTGAGGCATTGAACATCCCCCAGGACCACCCGGCACGCGATATGTTCTCAAGTTTCTATATAAAAAATGACCTTCTCCTGCGCAGCCATACTTCACCCGTACAAATCAGGGTAATGGAAAACCAAAGGCCTCCAATTAAGATAATGTGTCCTGGAAGATGTTATAGATATGATGCTTTTGATGCAAGCCACGCCCCTGTTTTCCACCAAATGGAGGCTTTGTATGTTGACAAAGGCGTGTCTTTTGGTGAATTGAAGTGGTTATTAAGTGAATTCGTAAAATTTCTCTTCGGTCCTAAAATTAAGTATCAAGTAAGACCCTCATTCTTCCCATTTACTGAACCTTCTGGTGAGCTAGCAATAAGTTGTGCTGTCTGCGGAGGATCAGGGTGCTCAGTATGCAGCAACAGTGGATGGCTTGAGCTTGGTGGATGTGGAATGGTCCATCCCCAGGTCTTAAAAAATGTCAAGATTTCAACAAAAGAATATTCAGGCTATGCTTTGGGCATGGGTATTGAACGAGTAGCGATGATAAAATATGTAATTGATGACATAAGGGTGTTTTTTAATAATGATATTAGATTTTTGGAGCAATTTTAATGTTAGTAACAGTGAAATGGCTTGAAGAGCTGATCGGGAAAAAGCTGAATCCAGAGGATATCAGGAGATGTTCACTCGATTTAGGGCTTGAGGTTGAGGATGAAAAAAGCCTTGCGCCTGATCACATCATTATTGGCAAAATATGCTCGGTAGAGCCACATCCTAAGCTCAAGAATTTGAGCATCCTACAAGTGAAAACCAACCAAGATACACGGATCATAACCGCGGCAAAAAATGTCCGACTCCATGACCGAGTGCTTGTCATCCCGGCCGGTAAGACCTTGAATGAGCAGAATATAGGGGAAAAGGATTTTGCCGGTATAAGATCACAAGGCATCTTGATTAGCGAAGAAGAACTGGGATTATCAGAAAAATCAGTTGGTGTCATTATTTTGGAAAAAGGTAAACCAGGTGTATTATTCAAGGATTATTACGATGATATAGTCCTTGATATGGGGACGACGCCAAATCGTCCGGATTGGCTTTCCATCGAGGGTATTGCACGAGAAATAGTAACTGGATTGAACATCCGTATGCCGAAAACTCGAGCATCGATTTTAAAACAAATGAATCGAACCGGTAGGTTCAAAATAGAAATTATTGATCTGCTCGGTTGTCCAAGGTATACGGCAAGAATTTTCGATAATATTGCTATTAAAGACTCACCCTTCTGGATTAAATGGCGTTTGCATTGTTTGGGGATGAATCCCGTAAATAATATCGTTGATATAACTAATCTCGTTATGTTGCTGACTGGGCAACCGCTTCATCCGTTTGATATGGATTTGCTCAAGGGACATATTACTGTAAGAGAAGCCCAGGATGGCGAGAAATTCATTACTCTTGAAGGTACTGATTTTAAACTCAAGAAAAGCGATTGTGTTATTGCAGATAACCAGGGTCCTGTTGCGCTTGGTGGCATTATTGGCGCCCAGCGCGCACAAATCTCCAACTCGACAAAAAGAGTCCTTTTGGAAAGTGCCTATTTTGATCCTAAACGCATTGCTCATACATCACGACGTCTTGGTCTGCTCACTGAAGCATCAACCCGATTTGAACGTGGTGCGGATATCGCGATCACCGACAGAACATCGTCGATGACCGGAAGACTGTTTCAGAAATATGCCGGTGCTCATGAGATCGAATTTATAAGCACCGGGAAAAAAGGAAGGACTCGCTATATTGATTTCTCAGCTGATCGAATGAATAAAATACTATCAACCAACCTGACAAATCAGCAGATCAAAAAGATCTTAAAAAAGATCGATATACCAGTAACTGGCAATAAAAAACTCACCGCAAAAATACCTCATTATCGCAGAGACATAAAAATCAAAGAAGATATCTACGAAGAAATCGCCAGGATTTATGGTTACATGAAAATTCCCGAAATAATGCCGCAAAGATGGGGAGGGCGCATAACGATCAATAAAAACCGTGTACATGAAAAAACAATCCGCAATTACTTAATAGGTCAGGGTTTCAGTGAGACCTATAACCTATCTCTAATAGCCAGTGAAAGGCTTTCAGATTTTGGATTTAAGAAATACGTAAAAATACAAAATCCATTGAATGAGCGTTTTAATGCACTCAGACCAACGCTCTTTTTGGGTCTCTTAGACTGTGTGAATTATAATCTGTCAAAAGGAAATAGGTCCTTGAAATTATTTGAGATCGGGAATATCCTGCTTACTGAAGCACCGTTCCAAGAAAAAAGGATCGCTATGATT
>Ga0307444_1000030_pt1 | contig 68406 bp, 61 predicted proteins | sample SalMarSW160340MG_FD_202145 | JGI IMG/M metagenome (GOLD analysis project Ga0307444, IMG submission 202145) | Salt marsh sediment microbial communities from the Plum Island Ecosystem LTER, Massachusetts, United States - SW1603-40 | ecosystem: Environmental > Aquatic > Marine > Intertidal zone >...
AACGCTTTTTCCACATTCTCCCCAGTTTTAGATGATAATTCCACGAAAGAAGCAAGATTATATTTTTTTGCTGCTAAAATTCCATCATCGCGAGTTACTGCTCGGAATTCATTTAAGTCTACCTTCGAACCAATTAACATTATCGGTATATCCCCCGCATGCTCTCTAATTACTTGTGTCCAATCTGGTAAGTGATCTAACGATGTTTGATTAGTGATATCATATAAAAAAAATGCTCCATTTGCACCCTTGCTATATTGAGAGAGTAGAAATCGAAATCTTTCTTCTCCTCCAAAATCCCAAATTTGCAATTTGACTTTTTTGTCCTTATGCGCGGTTGTCTTAGAATAGAAATCGACGCCTATTGTTAATTTAAGATCTTCCATAAAAAACCCCGAAATATATCTCATGGTTAGAGATGTCTTTCCTACAGAGGCATCACCTAACATCATGATTTTAAAAGTATAATCGTAATCAGTCATAATTTTTGATGATTCGGATATTTTGAGGGCTTTTCTCGAATTTCAATAAATATATTTGAAATTATAATAGTAATATACCTAATATTAATTAATTTTTGTCTAATTTAAAATTAATAATTTCATCAATCATAAAAATCATATTAACAAAATAAGAACATTGAAAAAAGAATGAGCAATTGAACAAGGAATTAGGGAATAATTAAAATACACATAAATAAGAGATAACATCATTCCAAATGTGAAATAATAGCCGAAAAATGTTATGCTTGTAGTTAATGGCACTAAAAAAGGAGGTATATGATATATTGTAAAAAAAATTGATGATATGATAAGTGAATAGATTAATTTCAATTTAGTTTTCAATTTCTGTATTAGAAAACCTCTGAAAAAAGCTTCTTCGCAAGGACCAATAATTATTATCTGCAAGATTACTAGGATTATTAGTTGAATATAATTGGGTTGAATAGGAGATGTACTAATAGCTCCTTCTTGCCCAAGTTCGACAAATTCAGTGCCAAAAATATTTCCTATAATAAAATCCCGGAAAAAAATAATGATGTAATTGCCAAAAAAAAAGAAAATGATTCCAAAACTTAAGCCTGATACTATTTTAATAAAGATATCTTCATTTTTTTGAAATCCCATCCCTTTTATAGCATCCTTAAAAGAAATTTTTTCCAATTTGCTAGATAGTAGAGCAGGAACAATAACAAATAAAATTTCAAAGAGCATTAACCCTATCAAGATCCAAGGGTTTTCTCCTAAATTTATTGCCATTTTTCTTATAATTATGTTTTCAAATAATCCTCATAAATCAAAAAATTAAATATCTCATTATTATTATTATTAATTCTACTTTTTGTACTTTTAATGATTAGGGATAAGTTCATAAACCCAGAATTAAAATCTTCTGATCTCTATAGTCATAGTAAAGAGATTAATAAAAATCATGGACTAACGAAAGAACAACTTTTATTAAAGGATCTTAAAGCTATTGCAAATGAGTATTTAGCACTTGAAAAATTAAAACAAAATTTCATTGGTATAATTTTGAAAAATCTTGATACTTTAGATTTCTCGAAATTCATTGATTATCCCAGATTTTACATAAAAGAAGATTTTTTAAAACGAGAAGTATCTTCCGCTAACATTAGGGGTTTAAATGTAGTGAGTGTTGATGGAAGCTCGATGACTAAAAAATTTATGAACGTTGACTTTTCATTTTTAAAAGCAATCGCTACAAAATATTATTTTCAAAAAAACTATGCTGCAAAAATTGTATATTATCCCGATCTAAATGGTTTTAATAATTATTATGTACAAGCAAATTTCCTTAATCAAGATGAAACTACGGTAGAAACTAAAATTTCAATTGACATGAATTTCATGGAGATCAATCTTCTGAATAATATGATAAGAAAAACTCCTGAGATTGATATGATAATAATTGATGGATCGATTGTTATCATGCCAATCAACTTATTATTTTCTAAAGATCCAGAAATATCGAGAAAGTATGACAAGCTTCTAAAAGAATATCATAATTTGTATTCATATTGTAAGGAAAATGGAATATTGTTAATTGGCTCAATCAAAGATACTAGAACTTCTGCTTTAACGCATCTTTTACAAGTATCTATCCAATTATTGAAACCCAGCTATTCAAATCTAACTGATTTTCTTAAAATAAATTATCGAAAAGTAATGGAATTTTTCTCAGATCTAGACTTGTTTAACCGTGTATTGAAGAAAAATGAGAGATCTTGTATTTTTAACTGTAAAAGGGAAATTGATAAAATTAGAGATACTGGAATCAAAAAAGAAATACCATATTATTTTCCTCTGTCATTTTATGCATTTTACTTAAAAACTACACGATTTGATACCCCTTGTAGGATAGAATTTTTTATGGATGAAAAACATTTACTTAGAAAAGCTTCTGAGAAAGCAGATTTAATATCTTCGATATTAATGCCAATATCAAGCTTGAATGAACATTATGGTTTACCAATCCCTCAAATTGAAGCTCATAGAAGGGCTGTATTTAAACCAAAAGAAGTTGAATTATTACTCAATAATTTAATTAGGACGTTAAATACCCATGGTGTTTCTTTATTAGAAAAAAGAAGAGATCGAAGACCTTTCTAATGAGTTTTATATTGTAGCTTGTTTAAAAAAATATCCTCGAAAAATATGTGTCGTTTTTCCACTATTTCATTTTTATAATTTAAATTTTTAATTTTTTTATTTAATTCTAGTAAGTCAGTCCTACTTGATGTAATGCAATAAATACTGTGATCTTTCTTCAAGTTTAGAAAAAGTTTGGCATTTTCAAGAAAATTGATTAAAGTTTCATATCCTTTTAATCCACCATCCCAACTATAATCTATAATTTTGTTATTATAATTTTTGTTTATTAATTGTGAGGATGGCAAGTAGGGAGGATTAAAAACAATAATATTAAAAGAATGTTTTAAACGTTCTTGAAAGGATAGAAATAAATCAGATTGGAAAAAAATGATTTCCTTATTGATACTATTCGCTCCTTCATTTATTTTAGCACACTCTATTGCTTCTTTTAAAATATCTGAAGCATATATTTTAGGATTAAAATTTAGGTATTGTATTTTAATTAATTGAAAAAGAATAGCAATTATCCCTGTTCCAGTACCTAAATCTAAAACATTTTCAATCTTACTAATAGGTATACCATCAAAATTATTTTCATCAATATTACGTTTGAAATAATCAATTAATAAAAAACTATCATCAGAAGGAGTATAAACATTTTTATGATCACAATTAATTATTGGGTCGGGTATGAAAGGAATAGGTATCACTTATTCTTAATTTTCTTTTAACAATAAAACAATTTGCTAATCTCAATAAGCTCTTCTATATTAAAACTAAAAACCTTTTTATTCTCAAAGTTATTTTCATATAAAATTTTAACAATTTTTTCTCTTGTATATTCAGTATTGTTTAGATTTTTTAAAAAATATACTATAGCATTTACAATATTTTTGTTCTTATAGGGCATTATTCCAGCAATAAATTTTAAAAAAAAGTTAATTGAACCCTTTTCTGAGAGGAATGGATGAATATCATCTCGAGGTATAATTTTAATAAGTGATAACGCAATTTTTGGGATAGGGTAAAAGCTTTTTCTTGAAATATCTGATATTAAAATGGGTTTCATAAACGCGTTAACACCGATACTGATCCGTGAGTATTCTTTATAATTTCCTGATATAAAAATTCGATTAGCAATACTTTTTTCTAAAAGTAATATACCTTTAGGTGAATTAATATTAAAAAAAATCTTTTCTATAAGTGGTCCAGTAATAGTATAAGGAATATTAGAAATAACTTTGTTGTGTTTTGGTAATTCGATTTCAAGTACATCTCCATGGATAATCTCAATATTATCATAAATAGATAACTTTTCTTTCAAATATGAACAGAGACGATTATCAATCTCAATACCATAGATTTTTTTACTTAAATCTGTTAATTCTTCTGTTAACGTTCCTAAACCGGGTCCAATTTCCAAAATAACATCATTCTGAGAGACATCAGAAAATTTGATAATCTTTTTTACAATATTTTTATCAATTAAAAAATTTTGACCCAGTTTTTTGTTGGGAATAATTTCCAATTGCTTTAAAATGAGTTGTATTTCTTTTATATTCATGAAACTCATTCGTATTTTTGAGTCTTGCTAAAAATGTAATATTTTACATCTCGTTGAAGTTCTTTGATAATTCTCTGTGCAATCAATTTGGCGGGATGAGAAATACTAGTTCTATCAGCTATATCTTGAAATGTTCCGAATTTTTGCATATCTCTAGCATTGAGTATTTCCCACATGTGTTTCTGTCCAATTCCTGGTAATAGTTTTAAAGCATGCATTCTTGGTGTAATCGAAGTAGAATTATTAAAGAAATTAATAAATTCTTCTTCATATTTCACCACTTCTTTTTCGAGTATTGGTTGAATTAACGCTTTTGATGTACTAGTTAAATCGTCATAATCAATTTTTTTTAAGACATCATTTAATTTTTCTTCGTTTACGAACTCTTCATAGGTTTTTTGTTCTTGGACTTGGATATTAGAGCTTTTATTAGCTTTAACTTCATATAGAACAAAATCTGGAAAAGTAAGAACTTGCGCAATTGGTGTTTTAGCCCAACTAGGTCTATCCTCTTCGGGATGTCCATGTATTAATAGATCTAAAATAACAACTTCCCGAAATTTCTTTATAAATTGTTTTTTCTTTTTCGGACCGCTTCGATAACTTCTTCTCTGTGGAGGACCTCTGTATCGCTCTCTTCTTTCCATCATTACTACTTGTTTTTTTTACTTTTCCGATTACCATTTCAAAATTTTTATTGTAATGAACTACATAATTAGATGGGATTGTTCATTAGAAATATAGAGATTGAGACTTATAAATTCTTCGAATTTTAAAATCAAGAGTCTAAATTTTATAATTGGGATAAGACAGTTTAAGATGTTTTTATATCTTCTATTTTGTATAATAACTCTTGGAGTTGTTCATCTGTTAAAGTCTTCCCAGTGAAACTTTTTTCTAAAATCACCCGTAATTCTGGAACTGTTTGGGGATCAATGTTAAGAATATTAATAGAATAAATTTCTTCAATCTCATACTTTTCCATCAATAGTTTCTTTACTTTTTTCGCTATTTTTGCGTCATATTTCGCAAATTTATTCACATAATTATATGTGATTTCTTGAAAATGAGACATTCCCTCATCAGAATCAATTTCTGATAGTTGATCTTTTACAGTTTCCATTATTTCTTTAACTTCAGGTATAGAAACAGTTTTTTCATCCTTTTTTCTTCCAGACATAATTTTTCCTTTATATTTTTTAGTTTTCTTTAATTGAAACTGCGTTTAATCTTAGATGTTCTTTTCCAATTATTAAAGTCTTTTTAGAGTCTCCCAATTTTACCTCAACTAAATAGCAGCGACCTCTTTGACCAACTACAGTACCTGTCCTACCATGAAATCTTGAGTGGGGCATCCCCCGTTTATGTTGGGAAGGATCTGTAATAATATCAACTTTATCATCAATATTATAATCTATTAAATACTTTTCTACAGAACCTAAGCCTCTTTTACGTACATTTTTTCTGTGTTTATGCCTCGTTTTCGTGCGAAATCCACGGTGTTTTACTATCGCGACACACCTTTTAGATTATTATTAAAGTAATAAATTAATTTAGTAGGATTATGAATGATAATTTATTTATTTTTTGATTTTAAACAAAGAAAAATTGATGATGTCAGCCTTAAAGAGAAATTTCTAGTACATCCAGACCTTTACAAATTAATTTGGTTTTAAAAATCTCTGAAAAAGAGGGTGTTGTCCGCCCTTCGTCACCGCTAATAAGTTCTTTTATATATGTTCCCCCTTGAGTTTCTATAATAAATTCGAAAAGATTAGGCTTAATATATTTACCATTAATCTGGTAAATAATTTTTTTTCTTATTTTATCAGCACGACGATGAGATACTCTATTTGGCGTTCTTTGATGAATTTCTTGATTTTCAAAAGAATCTTTCAATTTTAAAACAATATGTCCAAATTTTTCTTTGTCAATCTTACTTTCAGCTTTTACAATTGCTTTATAGACTTTTTTTGTATCTTTTGCGCTTGATTTTAGTTCGATTACTTCTTTCTTACTACTGTATCTTAAATCATTAATTCTGATTCTTTTTCTATTTTTTTTATTAACAAGCCTTTCTATTTTAATTAAATCTAAATTTCTAATTTTTGGATTTCTTAATTCAAGAATAAAAGGTCTTCCCGAGCCTAACATTCTTACATCTATGTCTTCTCTTCCCGCTCCATGGAATTTTGAATCGTTTGCTTTTGAAGCTATAATAAATTCTGGGCTTATTAGATCCTCAACAGTGATAAGGTATTGCTTTCCAGTATAATTACATAGTTCACAACCATTTCCCATGCATTTCTTACAAAGCCAGTGGGTTTGCGGAATTCCTCTTATTGATTTATTATATCTCCCATAAATATAAATGGACTTTAGTATTAATTCAATATTAAAATTTTCAAAATCTAAAGATATAATTAATAATACTTCAGGCGAGTTAAATTCAGGAGGTTTATTGAGATGTTTCATTAGTTCTTTTCCTACTACGCGATTAAAATGACTTTTAAAGGATTCAGCTTCTAAAAGATTAAATTCTGTCTTAAATTTATCCTCTTGATTAATAATCTGAGCTTTGGGTCTTGAACCAATTAAAAAATTATTAAATTCGATTTCTTCAAGTATTTGTGTTGATTTTTTTATGTATTTTTGAATATCTGAAAAAATATTTTGACATAAATAGCAGACTTGATTTGAATCGTTCTTCACAAAATTTAACCCTTCATCAGATAAAACTTTTTGACTGGGATAATAATGAGCATTTTCAGCTAATAATTTCAAATTAATAATTGATTCTTTATGGAGAGCAGTATCTCCAGATAGATAATTACTATGATTTTCCATTGTTAACGAGAGTAATAATGAATTTCCTCTTTCATAGTTTGTTGTATATGATCCTAAAAGAGAAAACATTCTACCAAGACAGTGAATGCATATATAGTATTTCTGATAGATTTCTAGTACTTTGTCAAAAATCATGCTTACATGAATTAAGTAAATGATTATTTATTGCTTTTATCAAGAAAAGAAAGAGTAGTAAAAAAATTTTAAAATAAAAATTTATTTTTTTATATAATTTTAATAAATATTACAGTTAATAAAACAAGAGTGTTTGTTTTGTATTTATTTTTAAATTAAAAATAAGAGAGATTCGAATGGCAAAGAAAAAGAATCAAGGGTTTGTTAAGTGGTTTGATGCGAAAAAAGGATTTGGTTTCATCAGTGTTGCTGAGCAAGATGATATTTTTGTTCATTTTTCAAATATAGATATGGATGGATTTAGAAAACTTGATATGGGGGACGAAGTAGAGTTTGAGCTAAAAGAATCTAACGAAGGAAAAGGTCCTGAAGCATTAAAAGTAAAAATTGTTTCAAAAGACAGAAGATATTAATGTTTTAATGTTAATTATTATTTGCTTTAATTTTTCTCTTTTCTTCAATTATGAATCATAAAATATATTTCAAACCTATTTTATTAAAACAAATTTTATAAAGTAAGCGGAAATATCTTAATATTTAGGATTATCATCAAAATTTAAAGTTAAAAGAAAAAAAATTAAATTTATTAAAGTTATTTTCTTTCCCAATCAAAATCCAGTTTAACATATTTTCTTGTGTAGAAGTAAGAGACAAGTAAAATAACAGACACAATTGGACCAAAAAGAACTAAGCCCATAGAAAATTCCGCATCCACAGCTCCAGTGGGATTAATAAGCGGCAATGATAAAATAGAACCGATGAAAAAAGCGCCTACTGCTTGAAATATATTAAGAATGATTGATGGAAATCCTGCGTATATTCCTGCTTTTAATTCTCCTGTAGATTTTTCATCATCTTCAGCTACATCAGCATACACTATATAGGGAAATAAGAACCACCCTCCTAGAATTGCGCCAATCCCCATTATAAAGAAAATTCCCAATACTAAATATGATCCCATTGGAATTAACCCTAATAAAGAGATTGGCATAAAAATCACTGCTGCAAGAAAAACATATAATAGAGATTGTTTCTTACCCCTTTTTTGAATTAATTTTCTCCATAGATAAAGAAATATGAAAATTGATAAAAGTAGAACTACAGCGGAAATGATATAATCCAAAGTACCCAGATTTAACGCATCAACAAGATATTTTAACATAGTCGAGGCTACCATAGACCAACCTAAACCTGATATGCCAACCATTAGAACGATCAACATAAAATTCTTATTTTTTACAATAGTTTTTAAACTTTCAATTAAATTAGATCTAATCTCATATTTAGGTTCAGTTGGCATCTTAAAAGCAATGATAAAAAATAAGACAATTATTAAAATACCAAAAGTAAAGATAGAAATAATTATAGTTAAAGGAATTGGAATATTAGGATTTTCCGCATCTTTCATAGCGTCAATATAACTTGTAAGAACTATCAATGAAAAGACAGCCATTATCCCATTTCCGATATAATTAAAAGTATTTTGAAATTGAGAGACTTTTGGTCGTTCTTCTACAGGAAATTCTTCTGCCATCCATGCTTGATAAGGTGTGGTTACCGCATAACTTGCTCTAAAGATTATCTCCCATATTAACATCCATATAAATAATGTTCCTGTATCGTTAAGATTAAGAAATAATCCTGGTAATATTAGGAAAATAATTGAAATTCCTAATAGAGGGGCAAAAATAATTATATAAGGTTTTCTTCGTCCCCATTTCGTATATTTTGCATCACTAATCCATCCTAATAAAAATTGAGAGAGAGCTATAGTTAAATAACCCATCATTATGGCAAATCCAGCGAGAAACGGGTGTAATCCATAACCACTTGTATAAAGAGTAAGGAGTGCCCAACTTTCTATCCCTAATACAATAGATGTACCTAATCTTGGGGCGCTAAAAAGTACTTTCATTGAACTACTTGTTTGTCCTCTTACAATTTGTTCAGATTCACTCATTTAATTTCACATATATTTATGATTTTTTTATTTTTGTGTAAAAATTTAATCAAGTATAGATTAGAGAAGACTTTATTTAAAATTTTATTAAATTTTTAAGGGATTTTTTAAGATTAAATAAAAAAAACGAAAAAGACTTTAAATACACAAAGAAAAGTATTAATTACTCTAAATTAACGTTGAAAAGCTAATTAATCTTCTTCTTCCCATCCAAGGTTGCGTAGTACAGATCCTAGAGCTTCTGATTCTTCTTCTAAAACAAATTCTGTATCATATTCAGTAGCAGAGAGTTCTGAGTCGAAATCTGGGGGTGCTAACTCTTCAAAGGAGGGTAATTCATCAAGACGGGGTAATTCTTCTCTCGTTTTCGCTTTTTCTAAAATAAGTACTGGTTCTTCTGAAACACGTTCATCCTCCATTTCCATTGGAGTATAGTCATCAAGAGGAATTGGTGGAACTTCATCATCATACACTTTAAACTGGAAACTGGGAGTAACACCTTTAGCTGCATGGGGTGTTTTAAATTCAACAGCTTCCTTTACTTCTTTCTCAATCCCTAAACCCATCGATTTAGGGATCGATACTATATTGTTTTCATTTGTAGCCTCAAGTTCTCCAAATTCTTCGCCTTCTTTCTCCCAATTGTCTAAAAATCCTAACAGATCATCTAAAGCAGCTTTATCTTTTGCAAGTGATGGCTTTACTATAGTTTTAACAACTTCTTCTTCTACTTTCTGCTGCTCAATTTTCTCTATTTCGGATTCCTCAAGAGAGAGCATCATCTCTGTTTCTTGATCCCCGGAAATTAATCTATTCAATTTCTTTGCTAATTCTCTTAAGTAGCCTAAATAGAATCCAATTCGATAAATCGCTCTTAAACCCCCAAATACTATATATTCGTCATCAATTGCCATTAAAATGCTATAACCCGAAGTATTGTGTAAGATTATTTCTGTCAACGCTCCGTGAACAGTTGCTTGATTTAATCTTAAACCTAAATCTATTAAGGCAGTACTTGATGCAGAAGTTGCATCAGCATCTAATTCTGAAGATGTTGAGCTCGCTACTTTCATTCCTACTCGAGATAAAACTGCTAGATCTTCTAAATCAGTTCTATTTTCTTCATCTTTTAAAACAAACATCATTTTTTTACGGATATCTTCCGCAATAGTGGACATTTACTTTCTCTCCTTGATATAATTTAGGATTGAACACGATTTTTTTAACATCGATTTATGTATAAATATAAAGACTATTTTAATATATTTTATCATTACTTTATTCTAAAAATTTCAGTAAATTCATTTGGGTTGAAAAAGATTTTTCAAGCTTCTCGAAAGTGTAACCCGATAATTGTGTTATTTTATTTACCACATCATTTACTACATCTTCAGGTGTTAATTTTTCTGTATTAATCATGTAAACTCCTTCTTTATTTGAAAGAAATTGTTTGTAATACGAAAGAATTGTTAACAAATACTCTTTATCTTCTTCATTCCATTCTTTCCTATTGTTTTCTAATGAGCCTCTTTGAATTATACGCTTCATGATTGTATTTGGTTCTGCATACAAATAAAAGATATAATCCTCTTTCCATTGGATAGAATTGCATGTGTCTAAAATAAGATTATAATCTTTTTCTTTTAAGTTCAGACTCTTGGAATAAATTAAAACACATAAAGGTGTTCTATCTAAAATTATTATCCGTCCATTGTATTTAATGTCAAAATTTACAATATTTTGATTACGCTTGATGAGTTGTTGAAGAAAATGGATTTCACTTCTAAATCCGATTTGTTTGTTTGAAGAACCGAAGGGAAAGGGGGGTTTTTTTATGTATCTCTCGGGAAAAAATTTAAATTTATTATTATCTGCAACTCTCGATTTGAAAAGATTGAAGACTGTTGTTTTTCCTACACCATGGACTCCAGCAATAGAAATTACAATGTTATCTTTAGAGCCTTTATTTCTATAGATAGTTTTGCTCAATTGATTTTACTCCTAATCACTAAAATTAAATCGTAACAACGAAACTATGCGTTAAAATAAATACTTCTAGACATTATTGATTTTTCTTGTTATTAAAATTTTATATTTGGGGGATAATGATAAGTTAAAAATAAAGATAGATGAGTATAATTAAAACAATATTAAAAAAAATGTTGCTGAAAATCGTAGTACTAAGATTTCCATTCGTAAGTTCAAAGATTATTCCTAATACCACAAACGATAGGAAATTTACTAGCAAGAAACTCACTCCTATTGGAAACGTAAATAACAACATTACAAGTGAGTAAGCTAGTGCTACTAAAAGGATCACATAGAAATCATTTTTAAATTTCTGCTTTAAAGTGTTATGTAGAACTCCTCTAAAAACAATTTCTGAAGAGATTGCCGCTATACTTAATGTAATCGTTAAAAGTATTATCCACAATAGCCCAGCACCCTGAATTACCAGGTTCTGCTCCCCTATAATTGTTCCAACACCAAAAATATCCCAACCAATACGTGAAAAGAAATTTATGAGAGAGTCTGAAAAGTAATTAAGTATTAGTAACACTATAGCACCTAATGCACCAATAAGCATTCCGAATAGAATTTTTTTTGAATTAGAATAAATTCCTATTTTAGTAAAACTATGTTTTTTATTATAAATATACCAAATTGGATAGATACCAAATAATAATTCGGGTACTTGATTCAATACGATTTGTTCAATAGTAAGGGTTGTTGTATCTAATTGAAATGAAATTAATGTAAATAACAAAAAGAAGACAATCACTAATATATAAATACATGTCCCAAAAACATTGATACCCTCTTTTAAGTTCCAAGTTTCTTTCTTTAATATAAACTTTTGTTCAAGCTCAAGTTTTTTATTTGTAAAAATTAATCCTGGTTTTTTCTGAATTGCTGCTTTTTTAAATTCAGTTATTTTTTCTAATTCAGTATTACATATTGGACACTGATCTAAAATAGTAGATGTTATTACAGAACCACATCCTGGGCATGTTCTTGAGACTTCTAGTTTTTCTATAATCTTAGGTTGCGGAATATTTTTAGCCGGTTTAATTTTAATGACTAATTTACCACACTTAGGGCAATATGTCTCATTTTCATCTACATTAGATCCACAATATACACAATAGTTGATCTTTTTCTTATTATCATTTGACATAACAGTAGGTTTAAACGAAAATCTTTTTCATAGTATTATTTTGTAAATTATATAAACTAGAAATTATATAATTTTTGCTTACATTTTATTCACTTAAATGAATATCAATATTATTTAAAATTCTATGAATAGCGAGGAACATGTAAAAAGAGCGTTCCACTTTAAAAAAACCCAATCACATTCCTATGTCTTGCATGAATCTAAAAACAGATTTCTTCTCAATTTCTCAATTCTCACCAAGAACTTGGCAACCTTAAAATTATCCTCCTCATGAACCCAGAGGAGTCAATTCTTCAACCAAATTTTTTTATAGAAAAATTGTATACGCTGTTTTAAAGTGGGGAAAGTATAATGAAAAAGGTAATATTGAATGGTTAGCTTAATGAATTTATAATTTAGGAAATTAATTGGTGAGATAGTTATGCTAAAAAAAATTTTTAAGAAAAGAATTAATGAAGTATATGAAAATTATAAAGATAAAGATATATTAATAGCTGATGACATGTCTAACTTTTTTGGGTTAGAATCCTCGGGAGTATGGAAAGTTCGTGGAAATGGTGTATTATTGCTTACAGAAGAAGAATTATATTTTGGAATGTGGAAACCAAAAAAAGATCTATTGATCCCTGTGAAATTTATTATTGAGATCACAAATCCTAAATCACATATGCACAGATCAGTATTTAGGCCTCTTTTAAAAATAACATTTAGAAATGAAAATGGAGAAACTGACTCAGCTGCATGGTATGTACGAAAATTAGATGAATGGAATGAAATTCTTAGACAGCTATTATCAAAAAATAGATAAAATTCATGTTTTTTTATTCTCAGTATACTTTTTTAAATTTCTTTTAGTTATTGTGCTTAATTCCATGAGTATTAATCCATGATAATAAGATATGGAATCAAAATACCCTTCTCCTAGATCTGATTTACCTGCATGAACTAATGCCATTTGAGCGTTAAGAGCTGCTCTCATTAAAAGTTCAATACCTTTATAAATTAAATTTGGACTCCATGTCCCTTTTTGAGGATTGGACCACCAAACGGGACATGAATAAATACCACGGTCATAAAAATATCGAGCCGTATTATAATAATTCTCAACCTCCCAATCTGTTGTTAGATCTAAATTATCTGTTAAGTTTATTAAATTATTAAGACTATTCATAAGTTTCCAGTAATATCTATGTATATTGTTATTAGGATGTTTCCATAATGGATAAGGGATTTCAGCTTGCATATCTTCATAAGTTGTACTCCAGCTCGATTCACGTGGTATGACTTTTTTATTACTTATTGGAAAACGTTGATCCAATTCTGAAATTGAAATGATTTTAATTGTTTCTTCATTGTATATGAGATCTAATACCTTCTTTAGAAACGTTTTTTCATAATTTTTTATATGATGCCCAAAAGTCTCTCCATCCATTGCTGTGACTATATATCTGTCAATTTCTTTTGTCGATTTTGTCTTTAGTCTATCTTTTGGTTGAAAAATTTCCTTAATTGCATTTACAAATTCTTTGGCAGACACATCCTTAAAAGAGATTTTATTACTGAGAATGTCATCTCTGAAGAATAACTGAAGTCCATTCGGAGAGCAATAGATCTGATCATAAGGCCAGTCAACTGGACAAGCAATTCCACTCATTATAACCCATTTGTATCCTAGCTGGCGAATGTATTTAGCAACAGCTCCAGAAATAGCCATTTCTGGTGGAAAAAACCCTATTCTCTTCCAACGTCCAAATTCTCTTCTGTTTAAATCTTCATTCAACTGGATTTGATGTTTAGCTTCTTTTTTTGGAATTAACGGAAGAATTGGATGATATTTTGCTGTTCCTACAATTTCAATTTTATTTTCAGAAACGAGATTTTTCAATTGATCCATAGTATCTGATAGATCATACTTATAAAACAATTCAATAAGAACACCGTTGATATTCAAACAAATCTTTATATTTTCGTAATCCTCTAATAAGGAGAATAATGGTCTATAGCATTCTTTATCGATTTTTTTCAAAATATTAAGATCTTGAGTGGGAGGTTGGTAAATGTGAAGTAATGGTGCCCAATAAGTTGTCAAATCAATCACATCTGGTTATTTCTAATTCGTAATTAATTTTTAATATTATTATATAAAAAAATACAATTAAAAGGTTTACATAATTTCTTTGATATCATAAATGTTTGATATTTATTATGAAGCCTATAGTCTATATAACTTCTACTAAAAACAATACTAAGAATGATTTAATAGATGCTGTAAGGGCATGTTTTAATCAATATGGATGAGTTGAAAATATTGTTAAAAGTAATGTTTTTATTAAAATCTATTAATGAACTAAAAGAATACTTTGAAAACCGAAACGACCAAGATGAAATTAATGTTTTCTACATTGATGGTCATTTTGCTGTTTCTGGATTTATGAAACCTTTTCGTGAAGTATCAAAAATCTCATTAAAACAACTTTCTACTATGCTCCAACTTAGTTTCCCTAAAATTATAACGGGTATGATTGGTGCAAAACGCCATAAAGTAAATTTTAAAAGTATAATTGAATTTTAGGTATATTCTTTTAAAGATTGAACTTAATATTAATAAAAAGTAGGACTTTAATTGGATTAATTTTCATACGAAATTCAGACAAAATAATTAATATTTTACTTTTCTATGATATTTTCTTTTATTACTGTCCCAAAATGGGTAGCTCCCGGTCCTTTATGAACTAAAACATCATCCCCTATTTTTATATCAACCACAGATTTAGCTTTGCCACTTGTATCAATTAATCGAACAGTTTCTGCATTTTGGCATATACAACTAATGGGAATCTTTTTGTTACCTTCGAAAACTTCCAATTCAAATCTTAACATGGGTCGCGTTTCAATTTTGACTCTTCCAATTGATACAATTCTCGCTTCACCTTTATTTGTAACAGCTAACACTCGATCTCCCCCCTTCAATTCACTTAGATATTTTGTGCGATAAATTCTTTCAGGATTATTATCAGGTACTAATATATAAGACGATATATCCCCAGCATTAACTCTAAATGGTCTTGAAGAAACAAATTGCGTTTCATATGTCTCAGAATGAATCAAGCAGAAGCCTGTGGCTGTTGAGCCTACTAAAAAGCCCTCTCCAATATTGAGAAGGGAAGTTGAATCAATACAAACTCTCTCCGCCTCAGGAATTGTTTGAATATTAGTGATTTTAGCTTTAGCTAAGCCAATATGAATTTTAGTTTGGATTAGTTTCTTCAACTTAAAAATATCATCTACTTTCTCTGGTTTTATAAGGACTCCATCTACACCTTTTTCTAGGATTTTTAACATCAATTCAGCTTCTTTAATTGAATCAGCCACAGCTATTAGTTCTGTATCATTTGAATGTAATTCAGCTATAAGGTTTTCAAAAGGGATTATTTTCCAATCCTTAGCAGAAACAATTATGAAGTCTAAACACTCAATTTTCGACAGTTCAATTATTTCCCTTTCATCTTCCTTGCTTTTTAACTCAATAAAAAATCCAGAATTTTTTTTACTAAATCTCTCATTAATTAAATTTTTTTCAAATTTTTTTTTATCATCATAAACTAAAAATTCAGAAGGGACATTAGGGTCTTTTGAATAAAGCATTGCCCTTTCAATTTTTTCAAATTCTTTAACTGTCTCTTGAGACACTAAGAAATTTAAAATATTTTTATTAAAAGCTTCTTGAACCAGCTCTTTGAAATTATCACCTTTAGATTCGAAGTCTAATATTATTTTTTTCATAGTGCTTAAAAATTGGTCTAGGTTAAACTTTTTTGATGAGAATTATTTTATTATATTATAGCAAATAATATTAAATTTTTAAGTTAGAAAAATCATATAATTCATAAGTCAGAAAATAAATAAAACTATGGAGTTGAGCCAATCATCGGGTTAAAGAAAAAGTTATTTCCTAGGAAGAGTAAGGAAAAAGACGATTTAGTTGCTAAGGCTAAAGGACATATTCATAAATTAAATATGATGAATAAAAATTACAATCAACGAGCAGAAATAAGTAGAAAAAACGCTAAAATTGCTTTGAAGCGGGGGGAAAAAGATAGAGCAAAAAGTTATCTTGTACAATATAAAGCATATCAAGCTAAGGTTGATCGATCTAATAATATAAGATTAAAGATTGAAAGGCAGATTCAAGCGATAGAAGAAGGAATGCTCATCTCCCAAACTGGAGATGTGATGGGGGGAATTCGGGATGAACTTGAATATATTGCAACCAAAGCTTCACCCACTAAAGTAGCAGAAATAGCAGAGGATTCTGAAGCATATGTTTCTGAAATCGAGGAAGCAGCAGAAATTTTAGCCGGTGATCCAGAAATCGATCTTGCTATTGATGTTACAGATGAATTAAATCAACTTGAGACTGAAATGCTTCTAGATCAAGGAGGGACAATGCCTGAAATTCCTTCAGATGATTTACAATATATACCTGAATTAGATGAGTTAGATGAGAAAGCTGAAATTAAATCAAAAGATCAATTGAAAGATGAGATTGATAAACTTCGTAAGGAACTACAAGGATAAGTATTTATTGTAAAACTTCTTAACTTATTACAACTAATCTTTATTAATTTTGAATATAATGATACTTATTTTAATTCATTTAAGGCAAGAATCATATTTTTCACTTTTTTGATGGCAATTTCATAACCATCATTTTCTCCAAAAACCTTTAATGGATAGAAGCCACAATCTGGCTTAATTATTAAATTCTCTCTCCCATATTGTTCTATTCCTTTTCTAATATATTTTTTAAGAAATTCAACTTTTTCCACATAATCATCAATATTTTTATCAGGAATAGGGACAAATTTAGAATCAACCGTTCCCAATGCTAAGAATTTATCAGTTTCTTGGAAATGTTTTTTTTCAAAAATCTTAAAATTCTGCTCGTTTGTACTGAATTCATGGTCCAAAATCTTCACATTTGTTTTTAAAAGAAGATCACGTAAATTAGGACTAATCCTTCCACATACATGGATCGATGTTAACCCTTTTATTCCTGATATTGTTTTATTAATAGTATCAATGATAAAATCTTCTGAATGGAATAAAATTTTCCTTCCTACTAACAATCCTAATATTGGTTCATCACAAGAAACAATATCTATTCCCATATCACTATAGGTGGCTGCTATTTGCTTTATAATTTCAGCAAACTTATTCACAATCCAATCAACCATCACAGCTCGTGGTTCTTCGAAAATTATTGGTTTTAAACCCTTAGCGATCTCATTTTTCAGTATTGTCTCAAATGTTAAAGTGAATGGTCCGGTTAAACAAGCTTTAGTGCCTTTAATTTTTACCTTAAGGTCGGGATATTCATTAAAAAAATTAACAATAAATTTTCCATATTCTAGGGCAACTGGTTTTTTTGGTACTTCAAATTCCTCATATAAATAAAATTTTTCATCAACTTCTTTCAATTGAGGAATTATTTCCGATAAAGGGGACAAGAATTGGTGTGTCATAGATAGGAGTTGAGGGTAGCATGGAAAATCGATACCGATTTGAATTAAATCTGTGAAAATTCTTAACATATTTTCATGATTATTACTTAAAGGCCAGCTTCCGACGACTGTAGTAAATAGTCCATCCTCTTTATCCATAAGATGTAGAAGAGTGATAAAAATATAAATTTATGATAAATAAAATATGCAAATTTAGCATAAAAATAAAAAATAATACTTTATGTATAAAATCGTTTATTATCAAAACTTCTGCTACTTCTTTTAAGTTCTTCAACTTCTTCAATATTTTCTTGAAGATTTTGTATTTTTTTTTCAATTAAATAAATTTCTTTTTGGAGGTTCTTAAAAGTCTTAAAATAATCAACCTCTGAAATAATTCCTTGATCAAATTTTGTATCTAATTTTTTCAAAGTTTCTTTCAAACTGTATCTTTCTTTGTTAAGTTCAGTCATCTTTTCATGTTTTTCCTTATCTAGTTTAAATAACTTCCGTTTATACCTATAAGATTTATTTGGTTGATTATGTTCTGAATCAAACAACTCTGATAAATGATTTCTATTATAATCTTGGAACATACTATCTTTGTTTAGAAAATAATCATCTTCGTTATATTGGTTATTTACATTGCCACCTTGGTTCGGAATGTATGGATTTAAGTTGTTAAGTAGTTCATTATCAGAATTTAATCTTTGCGGATTATAATTTTGAACACGGTTTTGTTCATAAACATTTTGTAAAAAGAATTGTTCCTTGTCGTAGTTAGGTGGATGATAGTTGGGCATAAATTGAGGTGCTTGAAATAAGGAGGGTTGGATATTTTGTGGATTTCCCTGAAAATTTACACTATCTGGATATGGTCTATAATGTTCTTTAAGCCAAGGTTGAGCGACGTTTTGGGGATACCTATATTGAGGTGATGCCGGAGATGCACCATTATTTATTTGGTTGGGGTAAATATTAAAAGGGTTAGTTAAATCTTTATTATTAATGTGTATATGTTCATAACTTTTATTATATTGGCATTTTATACTAAAGAATGAGTTAATACTTTCTTCAATGAAGTTGATTAAGTCGTTTAAATCAATATTTATTTGTTGAAGTTTCTTTGCGGTTTTTTCATCATAAATTGTAGTTTCGTCAAAAGATCGTGCTAAAAGAACGTATTCAATTACTCTAGAAATAGCTTTAGGAGGGAGCGTAAACTCATATTTTCCATAAGCAAATTCAATATAGAGTTTTTTGAATACTCTACCTTTTTCTTTAATTCTTGTTAAATCTTCAACAGGAGCTTTTAGAATTAATTCTTGTTTTTTCTTGACTACTCCGTGCTCATGGATAAATGATAGATCATAATTAGTGATAAATAAAATTCCTTTGTCTTTCTTATACTTTTCTTGAGTATTTAATCCATTAGCTAATTTTGCAAAAATAGCATAAACAGGTTTTTCGCCTTCTGCGAGTCTTATTAATCTCTTGTATAAATTAAAATAATAACTTATCTTAGCGATAAACTGTAGATTCTTCTCAAAAGTTTTAAAACTATCATTGAATGTTTGTATATTTGTAGTTATAAATTCATCAATTGCATTATAACTTCTGAATAAATTTTCAAAAATTCCTTCTATAATTGTTATGTTTGAATTAGGTTGAGAGTAAATATCAAAGAAATATTCCTTATTCTGATTTAATTGATGAAAATGAATATTAATTTTTTCCAATAATGTATTTTGGATATAAAGAAATAGTTTGAATAGAGCTAATAAATCTGATTCCATTTTAGGAAAGTGATAACATTTATTTGGAGGATCTCTTACCTCTCTGATTTTTGATTGAAATGAGTATAGTTTTTCTATAATTTCTTTTAAAGGATTAACAAATGAGCGTGTATTTTTGATTAATTCTAAAAAATCCTTTTCTAATTCTTCCTTTTTTTCATAAATGTTAATTATTTGGTGAGAATCGCATTTTGGGCAAGCTTTTAAACGCTGATTAATTTTTACAATATTTTTTCCTCCACAGTCCTTACAGACTTTCTCATTTTCAGATTTTAAAATTTTTATATTTTTAGATTTGCATTCTTGACAAATGAAAAAATCAACTTTTTTTTCATGGAGACAATCAGAACAAAAACTAGAGCCGCATTCCTCACAATAATAAGCTAATTTAACGTGTACACTATGACAAAAACGACACACTTGTTCTGATGACATTTTAATACTTAAACCCAACCTAATAAAGTAAAAATTTCGTTTAAAATCGCTTTATCAAAAGAATAAGAAATTCCGAGATATAAAAAAAGATTATAATATGGGTGTATCATGTATTATCCAGATAAAACTAGGAAGAAAAATTGGTATAGATCGAAAAGAGTTATTTAATAATTTTTACTTTTTTACCAAGTGCTTGACCTGGAACTCCTGCTTTCTTAAAATGGGCTCTTACAGCGCCATTATTACCATGAGATCGAGATATAACTCCCTTTAATTCTTTACCGGTAGGAGTAATCCAGACCACAGTTCTCCCTATAAGCTTATTAGCATCATTTCTTGTTTTTATATTTGGAAAGACTAAGATACAGTGTTTCTGATGTATTGTATGACGCCCACGTTTATAATTTGAAATAACTCCTTCCATACCCAGGATGTCTAATTTATTTAATGTCATAGATGACTACTAAAAAGCATTTTAATCTTAAAAAATTAATAGAAAAAATACTCCAAAACTATTAAGTTTTTTTAAATGTTATTTCATACTTAGATTTTAAATTCACTTCTATAAAAAAAAAGATTTTTGTTTTAGCTCACTTTAAATATAAATTGATGAGAGTTTCTTTCAGTAAAATTATAATTACACCTAAAGATTTTTTTGGTAGACCTATGGCGGGTTATGCCCGAAAAAATCCTTGTATGGGCAAATTAGATGACATATATGCCTATGGTGTTTTGATTGAAGGAAAAAGTGAAGAAAGATGGAAAAATAAACTTTTGCTCATCTCATTAGATTTATTGAAGATCCCAATAACACTCTGTAATTACATTAAGAAAAAAATTAAAGAGAACCATCCATCTCTTGAAGCTGACCAAATTTTAATTCATTGTACCCATACCCATTCTGCACCTGATCTTACTGGTGAATTTCATTGGCCAGGAGGTCTGTTAAACATGATAAAAGGGATAATGTTCGGTCGTAATCATAGTGACGATTATATTGTATGGTTTGTAAGTCAAATAGTCAAAATGGTCGAAGATTTAATTAACAATTTAAAACCATGTAAAATGGCATGGTTGAAAAAAAAATTTAATCCAGATATTGTTATAAATAGAAGACATCCAATTCGTCAATCAATTCCAGAATTAGGTGTAATTAGTTTCATTAATGCAGACGATAATGGCTTAATTGGATTTATTGTTAATTACTCATGCCACCCAACAACATTGTCTTTTCAAAACAACAAGCTATCGGCAGATTATCCCGGTAAAATTATAGAGAAAGTTTCCCAACTTACCAATAGCAATGTTGGTGCTATTTTTTTTAATGGTGCTGCGGGAGACATAAACCCTATTACAACCTGTGGAACAAATTATCAAAAATTAGAACTTGATAAATCATTGATTTATGATCAATTAGGTACGTACAAACACACAAAAAAAATAGGATATACGATTGCTGAAGAAGCATTAAATTTAGTGAATTCAATAGCTATAACAGATTATTTAAATGCTTTGGAATTTCAATTCTATTTAAATTTCTTCTGTATTCCAATGAAAGATTTTAAATATTTCTCGAAAACTTGGTTTAGGAATAAACTAATTTATTTACTTAAAAAATATCTCTTACTGAAAGTTGCAAAAATAACTTTAGAAAAAGCCAATTTTCCTTCTTTTACTATAAAGCGAAAGAAATTAAAAATTCATGGAAAGACTGTAATACAATTTATCAAATTTAATTTCAAACATAAATTAACTTCAAAATCAATTGGTATTATGACTGTACCAGGGGAACTTTTTGAAGACTATGGTGATTTATTGCTTAAAGAATCACCTACCGGAAAAGATAATTCCTATGTATTTCAAAATTCTAATGATTGGATATCGTATTTATTTCCTGCAAATGACTATATTAAAGAAGGTGGATATGAACCACTTGTTAGTTTTAGTCCCATATGTGGGTATTTTATAGAAAAGAAGATGTTAGAACTCTTTAGAGAAATAAAATAAATATAAGAAATTTATTATAAATTTAATTTATCATTTCATAGGATTTGTTCCATGCTTCTAGATTTAACATTTTTATATTTTCAAGAAATTTTTCTTCAGAAATTTTGTCTTCTTGAATTATAAGATCAATTACTCTTGAGATAATTGAATTTTCAATGTTTCTAAGGTCAATTTTTCTATTTACAGGTTTAGATCTTGCATGTTTTACCCAAAACCAATCAGAATTAATGTTTGAATATGGTCCGGGGTTATAATACTTTTGACCTTCTAGAGGAAAAATATAAGGTTTATAGATGCTGATGCATGGAAGCGTAGTTCCTGTAACCCAGTGAATTGATTTTTTTTCATTCCTTAAATGGGAAACTTGAGAACCCGTTGACTCAAATCCTCCATGCATACAAATTCCCGCTTTATGATCCCTCAGAAATTCCATCATTAATTTAGGTGTTATTTTTCCTATATTCTCATTCAACAATATTGAGGTTTTTCCTCCTCTTGAATAACGTGAAGGAATAGCAGAAATTGGAGATCCAGAAAAAGTTTCAGCAAAATCGAATTCATCCTTGTTTTTGCAATAATTTTTTTCGATAGCATGTTCAATTATTCCTTTTTTTCTGAAGTCTCCCTTACCTCTAATAGTAATACCATTTGATATTGATCGCACATCTTTAATCTTTTCTACAATCCACCATTTATCAGCAGTCTCTAAGACATAAGCTTCTTTGGGATCTGCAATTATAAACGAATTGTGATACATCCAATTCGCATCGTCAAATGCACAACCACCTCCTTGTCCAAATTTTTCTAATAAATCGATCATTAGTTCCATTGCTTCTTTTGCAGTTTTACCTCTCTCAAGACCTAACCTTAATAAATCCATTCCTAATAGTCCTGTACTTCTTAAAGGCTCATGTGTATATACGGCTTCATTTCCAATTACAACACCATTTTCATTAGAGCCCATTTCCGCCCCCCACATCCACCATGGCTGGCTTAATAAAATAGCATTGGTTTCAGAAATTTGAGGGATTTCTATATATGTGCATTTTAACGTATCCCCTTTTTTAAACCTCATTCTTGGAGAATAAGTTATCAATTGTACCTCATTAAAGGGGCGATTTGAATTCTTTCCAAAAATTATACTTCCATCTTCTGTAGAATTGCCTAATGCTATTAGAGTATCACACATATCCTCAATTTAAAGAAATTTATTTAATAAATAAGGAATGAATTAGATTTTTTTAAGATAATTCAAAGCGGTTAAAGCATAGATTTTGGTTACATTCATGACATCATCAATATAGACAAATTCATCTTGAGCATGATGATTATTCTCTCCTCTAAGGGGTCCAATTAAAATAGTTTCTATACCTTTTTCTTGAAATATTTGAGCATCTGTAGTTGGTATAAATGCCTTAAATTCTCTCTCTTCTTCGAAAACAGTATTAAATGCTTCTTTCACTACTTGTGCAAAAATAGAATTTGTATCTGTTATATGAGGTCTCATATAAGCTCCAATTTGAACTTTAATATTTAAGTTGGGATCTTCTTTTTTAAGAGTTTCAACATAATTAAAGATCCTCACCTTGACATTATCCAGATCCATTTCTGGAATAACGCTAATCAAACATTGTAAAATACAATTATCCGGAATTGTGGTAACAGATTTTCCTCCATTTATCATTGTAAAATTTACTGAACTTATACTGCATGGAAAATCGGGATGCAAAGGATATTTGGTTTCACTTTTTTTGAATTCTTCCTGTAATTCCATTAAAAAGTTCATAATTTTTAACATTTTTCCAATAGCATTAATTGCTGAGTATTTACTACGATAAGGTGGAGGTAAATCTGGATAGGTTTGAGCATGGCGACGTATTCCTTTAATAATAAAACTAATTTGCATAGTCCCACCTAGATAAGCAATTGGATAATCGCAACAAACATCACCTAATATACAAGCATCTCCAGTTATAATTCCATCGTTTACAAGATATTCAGCACCTAATAAACCTCCAATTTCCTCATTTATTACAGCAGTTATTATTAATTTTCCATTTAAAATTACTCCAAGATCTAATAAGGCTTTAGCCGCGAAAATTTCTGCTGTAACACATGCTTTATCATCAGCAGCTCCACGTCCGTAAACTTTATTCTCAACAATCTCTCCTCCATGTGGATCTTTAATCCAACCATCATATGTAGCAACTGTGTCAATATGAGCATTAAATATTAGAGATAGCTTATTTTCATTTCCTATTTCTCCAATAATATTTTTCTTTTTAACTTTTGTATTTATCTTAAATTCCTTCATTTTAGCTTCAACAAATTTAGATATTTCTTTATACTTCCCTGGTGGTACTTCAGAAGGAATCTTAACCAAATCTTGGAGAAATTGGACAATTTCATCTTTCATAATATCTATTTTTTCTATAATTGCTTTCTCCATATCATCCATTATTTTCACGAGTTATTTTATAATTTTTAATAAAAATGAAAATGTTATTATCTATATAAAGTATTTTCTGATGAAATTATAAACTTATAAAGAAAATAAATTATAAAGAAAATTATAAGAATTTAGATTATAATATTGCTATTGCATCAATTTCAACTAACCCGTATGGGAGAGGACAAGTTGCTTCAACAGTAGTTCTAGTAGGAAATTTTTCAGATACACCGTTTTGCTCGAAAAATTCTTTATAAGCCTGATTCATTTCTTTAAAATCAGACATATTTTTTAAAAAAACACTTACTTTCACTAAGTTTGAGACATTTGCTCCCGCGACTTCTAATATTTTTTTGATTTTTTCAAAAGCAGCAAATGTTTGACTCTTTATATCTCTCGCTTCTGGAGTTGCAACTTGTCCTGATATAAAAATAAGATTATTAGTCTTTATACCAAGATTATAGGGACCAGCTTTAGGCGCTCCAGTATCAATTACTTCAAAATTAACCATTTTGATCATCACCAAGAAAGTTTTTAATTATTTTTTATTTAATTGTTTGATATTGATAATTACGATTAACCCATAATAATAAAATTTACTTATTGTCGTATATGAGTCAAACAATCCAAATTTAATTAAGTTTTAATAAAATTCTTTTTTTAATGAATTAGATTTAATTATAATTAAAGTTGTTGACAATTTTTTGATTTTAAACCAGTAAATGCATTCTATTAACATTGAAATATCTTGAAAGCAAATAAAGATAATATTTGGATATTTACTTTTGAATACGCTGGAATTGTAAAAATAGGCGGTCTTGGAGAGGTACCCGCAAATCAAGCTAAGCATCTTGCTAATGATTATAACATCACAGTATTTATTCCTTCACATGGTCAATTAGAGAATTTAGATAAAACTCTTGGATGGGAAAAATTGCCATTTAATTGTGTAGGACAAATAAATCCTTCGCAATTTGGTGCTAATGAACCGGAAGCTACATATAATATTTCATTTTACAAATCGAAAATAAATAATGTAAATATTATTTTATTACATGGGGATAATCCATTTACTACTAGATTTTTAGATGATAAAATTGTATATAATCCAGATACGCTTAGTGGAAAGATTTCTCTCTTTGCTATAGGAATGCGTTGTTTTATTGATTTTTTAATTGATTATCAAAAAGAAGAATTACCAGATATAATCCATATTCATGACTATCATGCTGTGATACCATTTATTGGAATAAAACAAATACTGGCAAAAAATGGCTTAGATGTAGCCTCATTAATTACAATTCATTTGTTAACTTGGCCTAGATACGGAATTGAATTTTATAGAATGTGTGGAATTGATGATACTCCCATTTCTATTCATTTAAAAGAAGGGCTTAAACCATTAAATCTAAATGAAATTTTCTCAATCTGTGAAAAAATTAGTGGAACGTATCAGCCACCAACTGTAGAGCAAGTTGGAGCTTTTGTTAGTGATTTGGTGACAACAGTAAGTCAATCCTATTTGAAATCAGATATAATCCCTAATTGTGGTAAAGAATTAATTGAATTCAAATCTAATTTTGTCTGGGATGGATGTGATTGGGATTATAATGAAATATATCAGAATGTATTAAAAAATCATGAGCATGAGATAAGGGATGTTTTACTTGTATCAGATGAAAAAGATTTAACCTTATCTGATATAAAACAGTATTTATTGACCTATAAATTATCACATTTAGATAGAAGTCCATTAATTCAATCAGAAAAAGTATTGAATATAATTAATGAGATTTCAAATGGAAATGAATTTGTTAGAAATGGATATATTAAAGCTTTTGAAGAATCAGGGCCTTTAGTAATTACTACTGGAAGAATATCACCACAAAAAGGTTTTGAAACAATTCTTGAGGCGATACCTAGAGTATTAATAGTAATTCCTAATGCTAAATTCTTATTTCTCATATTACCGACGGATTATAGTATAAATGAAATAAAGACCTATGCTCAATACGTTAAAAAGTATCCTAGTAATCTAAGGATCATATTTGGAGTAGCTATAGATATATTTCATCTTGCCCATATTTCATCTGATGTTTATTGTGCTTTATCCCGGTGGGAACCATTTGGTATCATCGCTTTAGAAGCAATGTCTGTTAAATTACCAGTAATTGCAACAAAAGTGGGGGGATTTCAAGAATCTATAATAGATATTAGAAATTTTCCTGAAATAGGTACGGGTATTTTAATTGATAAAGATAACCCAGCTCAATTTGCAGATGCATTAATCTCTCTTTTTAAATTAAAGGAAATTTCTGAGAAAGTAAAAGAAAAGGAAGCTATTTATGAAACTGAAAATTTTCAATTAGTTAATCAGATTCCTGATAAAATACTTGAATCCTTAGTATTATTAGATCCAAATTATTACAATAAGATTAAAGAAAATTGCTATAAAAGAGTAGAACATAACTTTAGATGGAAAACTGTTTCTATGAAATTAATCGAGTTGTATACTTTGATAAAGAATCTTCGCTCATCATATACTTAAGGAGCTAGACTTTTGATTATCTTAAAAAGATCTATTATATTTATTTTAGGAACTGTTTTCTTCATAAATCTTACTATTATGATGTTGTATACTTATTTACCTCAATATTTAACATTTATAGGTACAGAATCTCCAATTATTACTTTAGCGATGACTTTTGCAATGTCTACTTTTTTTATTTTCCCACCACTATTAGGGATGTATTCAGATAAACTCCAGAATAGAATTTATTTCATTTTTATTAGTCCTAGTGGAATGCTTATTACTTTAATTTTACTTCTTTTTACAAGAAACATAATTATATTAAATATACTAATATTTGTTTTTGGTTTTTTTACTTCATTTATAACTATTTATTTTACTCTTTTTAGTGAATTAGTACAGAATGATAAAAAATGGATATCTTATTATAATTCGGTCTGTGCAATGGGAAGTTTTATAGGTGTAATAATAGGTGGTATTTTGATCACCAATTTTAGAATTGAAAATTTATTCCTATTTACATTAGTCACTTTCATATCGAGTATCATTTTAAATATGTTTATTAGAGAAAAAAGGCAATTAATTTTAGATAATAATCCAGAAATATCTGAGAATATTGATAAAAAAGTAACAAAAGATATTCTCGAGGAAGTTAATATCTCTAAATCAATATATTATAGCCTATTTTTTAGGAATTTTGCCGTTATTCCGATCTTGAATATTTTGGTAATTATCATTGGGTTTCACGTCCCTGATAATACAGAAATCGCATTTTTAGTGGGTATCAACCCTTTATTTCAATTTTTTGCAATGCTATTTATAGGAGAGAAATTAAAACAGAAAAATGTTAAGAGCGTTATGATTTTAGGATACAGTTTTTCAGTTGTTGCTATTATTGGGTACATTTTATCTGTCGATTTTTGGAGTTTTTTAATTTTTCAAGTTTTTGTCTCTTTAAGTTATTCACTGTTTTGGATTGCAACGACAGTTTATATTGCTCAAAATTCGACTCCTAATAATAAAGGGCGCTATATGGGATTTGCAACCTCTAGTATTTTTGCTGGTACGACAATAGGAGGAATATTTTTCAGTTTATTATTAGCAATTTTCCACTCTAATTATTATATAGCCATGTCATTTATGATTATTTTTCCGATCATTTCTATGTTAATTATATCTTTAAAATTTAAAAACCAATTATATTTTTACGAGGAAAATTAACTCTACCGCTGCAAATAAGGCTTTTAATTCATAAATTATTTAATAAAGTAATTATTGTTAACTTTTTTAATATATTTACTAAATTGGGATAATAATTTGATCTTATCAAGAAAGTCAATTATTTTAATTTTATTATCTGTTTTTACTATTAATACAGCCGCAATTATAGCTTATACTTATGTGCCTAAATATTTATTATTTTTAGGTATAGAAAAACCATTAATGCAGCTTATAATTACAATTTTTCCTTTAACTGCTTTTGTTTTTCCGCCTTTATTTGGTTTTTATTCAGATAAAATTCAAAATAGGTACATTTTTATTTTATTTGGAACTATTGGTATAACTTTTACTTATTTTTTTTTATTTCTAACCAAGAATTTGATATTAATAGTTATTTTGTTATTTATTTTTGGTTTTTTTATGGCATCAACTAACTTATTGATGACGTTATTTGCGGAATTAGTAGAAAATGATAAAACACTCATTTCTTACTTTAACGCTTCGGTTGTAGCTGGCTGGTTTGTTGGAGCTCAATCTGGTGGCATTTATATTGATTTGTATACAATCGAGCATATATTTTTATTAATTTTACTAATTTCTTTACCAAACATAATTTTAGTTGTTTTTATTAAGGAAAAGAGGTCTTTGATTTTAGAAAGGTATAACAGAAATATAGAGAGAAATGCCTATAATCTTGTTTTAAATAATATTGAAGAAGAGATCTCAATTTCTCAATCAATTTATTATGGCTTATTTTTTAGAAATTTTAGCATCAAACCAATTATGCCAATCCTAGCAATTATCATGAGTTTTTATTTAGGCAGTGATATAGAGATTGGATTTTTGATTGGAATAAACTTTTTATTACAATTTTTCCAGATGTTATTAATAGGTAAGATAATTAACAATAAAAATCTTAAACCTTTCATGATTATTGGTTATACTTTAAGCTCGATTACTGTTTTCGGATATATTATTTCAACTAATTTTTGGAGTTATTTACTTATTCAATTTTTAGTTTCTTTTAGTTATTCTATGCATTGGGCAGCTACTATAATTTATATAGCTCAGAAGACTTCACCCAAAAATAAAGGAAAGTATATGGGCTATGCTAACACTAGTGTTTTTTCAGGAAGTTTTGTAGGAGGTATTTTATTCAGTTTATTATTATCTGCTTTTAACTCAGATTATTATATTGTTATGTCTTTTATGATAATATTCCCAGCAATTTCCACTTTAATCATTTTTGTGAAATTTAAACCAAATCAAGAAATCATACCTTCTGCCAAAAAGGGGAGAGATTCTGAATTATTGCATTAGGTTTATCAGGAATTATTTTCAATTCTTTTCTTATCCATTCTGAAATCCATTTATATTTTGCTTTAAATCTGCTATCCATGAAAATTATTGCTCCTTTATCAGAAATTTTTCTTATTGGCCTTCCTGAAGCTTGATTTGCTCTCTGAACGGCAGGGTATAAATAAGCGAAATTCCACCCTTGTCTTTTAAACACTTTATCATAATATTTTATTTTTGCTTCTACTCTAGGGGTTGGTAAATGATAAGGAAATCCAGCAATTATTACAGAATTCATAAAATCCCCTGGATAATCTTCTCCTTCTGAGTTTCTCCCCCCACATACTCCTAATAAGACAGCCCCACTATTTGAAGCCATGCTTTTAAAATCATCCACCAATATTGCATTTTCAGAGGCGGATAATCCAGGTTCCTCAATGAATAATTTTCTATTATTCTTTTTTGCTACAATCTCTATTCCATTACCTAATAATCCTTTAAGAATTTTATATGACGCACAAAAAATACCAACATTTGCGGGGGTACAAGTTAAAACTTCATTTATTTTTCCAATCATTTTTTTATACATGTCAGGGTGTCTATTATCTCTTTTTGTATCTACTCCATCAATAATAATAGCTTTGATATTTTTCTTACTAAATGGTGAATCAGCAATAATTCCTTTATAACTCTTACCACACTCATTTAATCCCATTAAATTATTATAAACATAAGGGTTCACAGTTCCAGAGAGATTTAAGCATGTATATCCTTTTTTCAAAATAGGAATAGCAATTTCTCTAGGATCTAATGCTACAATTTCAAGTGAGATTGACCGCTTTCCTTTAATTTCTTTAATATTATAACAAAAAAAATAATTATCTAATGTGTATGTTTTCAACCATTTTAACCAAAATTCTGCTAAAGAGCCAACAAAATCTCGTGAAATTTCTCCATTTGCAAGTTTTTCCTCATGAATAGATACACTGAAATCATGCAGATCTTCAACAAAATTTTTAAATCCATTCAGATCTTGAAATCCTAACTTTTTATAGATTGATTGTAACTGTTTATCTGGTTGGACTGCTTTTTCTTTAAAACGTAGATTAATTTTTTTCTCATTTAACTGATTTAATAATATTTTAACAAAACTCTGCATTAAAATGGGGGATCGATACATTTCAAGATCTTTTAAACAGAGCCTTAATGAATATGGTGTGATTTTTTGTGAATTTACTTCTGTTGCAACATCTAATATATTATGACATTCATCTATTACTAAAATACAATTTTGAAGCTCTTGACCAATGAATTCTAAGAACGAATCTCGTATAAATGGGTTAAAAATCCATTGATAATTGCAAATAATTACTTTCATTGATTCCAGTAAAAATTTACTTAAGAAATATGGACAAAATCTTTTTTCCTTACAAAATAATATAAGATCGTCTGCATCAATAGGTTTATTAAACAATTCTGGAGCAATTGATATTGGATTTTCTGCTTGTCCCCTTTTTTTTAACAAGTTTAAAAAATAAATACAATTTCTATTTTTCCTTAAATCTCTACAGACTGACATTGCTTCTGTTGGATTTAACTTGAGAGATAATAATGTTTCATTTAGACACATTTCATTTCTACCTCTTATCGAAAGGCCATTAAGATTTACTCCGAGTTTGTCATTTATTACTTTTTGCGAGATTTTTATCAATTCTTTGATGATTCGTCTATTTTGAGAATGTGTCCTACACATATAAATAATTTTTAAATTCTTTTCAAAAGCTAAAGGGAGTACACTAGATAAGGCAATAATGGTTTTACCTGTTCCGTTAGGTGCTGATAATAAAGAAATCTTTTTTGATTTCGAACTTAATTCAATTTGCTTAATGATATTTTCTTGATTTTCTCTGAATTGCTCGTAAGGAAAAAAAGATAAATAGTTTATTTTTGTACACCAAAATCTAATTTATGTATTTCATACTATCTAAAACCTTATATTGCTATAGACTATAAAAATTTACTTATTCCTAAATAAACATTGCCAAAATTGCATATATTGTAGAAATTTGCTTATTATATTTGCAGTCAAAAATTAATTTAAACAATATTTATATAGAAATTTGTTTAATTTACTTTTATGAAATTCGAACAATTAATTTATGAAGAGAATGAGCAGATAGCAAGAATCACCCTAAATCGTCCAAAAGTTTTGAATGCCTTAAGCATGCAACTCTCTGATGAACTTGTAGCCGCTATAGGATTGGTACGCAAATCTAGTAAATTAAATTTTCTAATAATCAAAGGAGCTGGTAATAATTTTAGTGTGGGTGATGATATCACAGAAATGCTAAAATGGGGCGACGCGAATGGAATAACAAGGCGAGTAAGATATTATCAAAATATGGCAAATCAAATTGAAGAGTTAGATAAAATTACAATTGCAGCGGTAGATGGCTTCGCAGTTGGGGGAGGATTAGAGATTACAATGGTATGCGATTTTGTTATTGCAACAGAAAGAGCAAAGTGGGGCATGCCAGAGGTGGATGTCGGAATAACACCTGGATGGGGTGGAACAACTAGATTATCCCGCCTAATTGGAAGAAGGAGAGCAAAGGAAATTAATTTAATAGGAGCTCTTCACACTGCACAGCGAGCAGTAGATTGGAATTTATGGAATCGTGTAGTACCTAATAATCAACTTGATATTGAAGTAGAGAAATTACTTGAGGTACTCAAATCTAAAAATCAACAAGGCTTACGACAACTAAAATTTATAATAAATAAAGGTGTTGAGTGCGATCTATATACAGCACAGGGTTTTGAAGTATTATCAGGTGCTTTAACAGGAGCAGTTAGTGGAATGTGGAAAATAAAGGATGCAGATAAAGGTGCTGGAGTAATGGGATTTTCTCAAAAAAATGAGCTTTGGAAAAAGAGAAGAAGTTTAGCTAAAAATTTCTGGACAAGTTAGTTTAAAAATAAAAAAATTAATTAACTTAAAAAATTAATCATGTAGAATAGGTTTTCTTGCTGCTAGGACAGCATCAAGTCGTTTAACTGGAGTTTTATGAGGTGCATTTTTTAGAAGTTCGGGATTCTTTTTTGCTTCTTCAAATATTTTATTCATTACCTCAACAAAATAATCTAAAGAAGATTTTGGTTCTGTTTCAGTAGGCTCAATCATTAAAGCTCCTGGAACTATTAATGGAAAATAGATTGTTGGTGCATATATTCCATAATCAAGAATACGTTTCGCAATATCTTCTGTTGAAACGTCGTTGGGTAATCCTTGATCTGAAAGTACAAACTCATGCTGACAGATTCGATTATAGGGAAGAAAATAGTTTTGTTGTAAAAGAATTCGTAAATAATTAGCATTTAAAACTGCAATCTGACCGACTTTTTTTAATCCTTCAGCACCTAACGCTAAAATATAGGCATATGCCCTAATAATCACTCCAAAGTTTCCCCAAAATGCTTTAATTCTTCCAATTGATTTATCATCATTATTTTTACATATTATTCCTTTTTTAGTTGAAATTAAACATGGTTTTGGGAGGAAAGGAATCAATTCATTTACAACTCCTATTGGTCCTGATCCCGGTCCACCTCCACCATGAGGAGTTGAAAATGTTTTATGTAAATTTAAGTGCACAATGTCAAATCCCATGTCCCGCGGACGGCATATTCCTAACATTGGATTTAAATTCGCTCCGTCATAATAGCATAAACCTTCATTCTCATGCACGATTCGTGTAATTTCCTTTATTTGTTTATCAAAAACTCCTAATGTATTAGGATTAGTGAGCATAATCCCTGCAACATCACCTTCTTGCATAACAAATTCTAATTCATCTAAGGGAACCTCTCCAAACTCATTTGATATTAATTCTATAATTGAAAATCCCGCCATTTTTGCTGATGCTGGATTAGTTCCGTGAGCAGAATCCGGAACAATAATTTTTTGTTTTTTAATACCTTTACTCTCAAAAAACTTCTTTATGATTAATAAACCTGCTAATTCCCCATGGGCTCCAGCTGCAGGTTGTAAAGTAAATCCATCCATTCCAGTTATTTCTCCCAACAATTTTGAAATATGATAAATTAGTTCAAGACAACCTTGATTTTCTTCTTGTAATGGATGAATATGGGCGAAGCCAGGTAATTTTACTATGGTTTCATTTACTTTAGGGTTATATTTCATTGTGCAAGAACCTAATGGATAAATTCCAGTATCAACTCCATAAGTTCTATTACTTAATTTAATAAAATGACGAATAATTTCGATTTCTGGAATATTTGGAATTGGTAACTCTTTTCTTAGTAAATTTTCTGGTAAAATTTCATTAAGTTCTGTTATGTCTATATCCATTTTAGGTACAAAGTTCTGCTGGATATTTTCATTTTCTTTATCAAAAATTAAAGGAATATTAAAACTCACTATTAGATCTCCTCCGCTTCATTATTTAAAGCTAAAGTAGCAGCTTCTATAAATGAGTTAATTGAATCTTTTGAATTCATTTCAGTTACACACACTAATGCTATATTTTTCATTTCAGGAAAATAACTTGATATTTTTAGAGGAGGTTGAAGATCCCGTTGTTTACATAGGTTACATAGAGCATCAATATTGGGACATTTGACTAAAAACTCGTTATAAGTTGGTTTTTTATTTATTATTTCATAACCAGGAATTTTACTTAATCTCATTTTTAAATAGTGAGCTTTCTGAACATTTTGAGATGCAATTTCTTTTAAACCAGTTCTTCCTAGAGATAAAAGGTAAATTAATGCAGCTAATGAACATAATGCTTGATTAGTACATATATTAGAACTTGCTTTTTCTCTACGAATATGTTGTTCGCGTGCTTGTAGAGTTAATATAAATCCATATTGATCTCCATTAATTTCTTTTGTTTTCCCAATCAGTCTTCCAGGGATCTTCCTTAAGTATTTTTGTTTAGCAGTAAAGATTCCTAATCCAGGTCCACCAAAAGAGGGGTTTAAACCAAAAGATTGTCCTTCAGCAACAAAAATATCTATATCAGTTGATCCAGGAGGATTCAAGATACCTAAACATGTTGGATCAGTCATAACTTGAATAATCATACAATTAGAATTCTTTTCTCTTAGATTTTTAACAATTTTCAAGGAATCTTCAATATCACCAAAAAAATTTGGACTTTGAAACAATATAGCTGCTACATCACTGTTTAATTTTTCTTTTAAAATTTCTTCACTGGCAGTTTCCACACAGACATTTCGACCCCAACAATAAGTTCTAACTACGTCTTCATATTCTGGGTGAATACCCTTAAGTAATATAACGGTTTTTTTGCCTGTAATAATTGTTGACATAATAGCCGCTTCAGCTAGGGCAGTTGAACCATCATACATACTAGCATTAGCAACATCCATCTGGGTAAGTCGAGAAATAATTGTTTGATATTCATAGATAGCTTGTAAGTAACCCTGACTTGCCTCAGCTTGATAGGGTGTATAGGAAGTATAAAACTCTGATCTCGATGTTATAGAATCAACTAAAGAGGGAATATAATGATAATAACATCCTGCTCCTAAGAAAGAACTCGAATATATTTTATTCTTTTGAGAAATTTTCTCAATTTGCTGTACAAGATCTGGTTCAGATAAACCAGAGGGTAGATTTAATTTATCTAAACGTAGATCGTTAGGGATATCTTGAAAGAGTTCTTGTAAAGACTTCACACCAATTACATCTAACATTTCCGAAACTGTTTTATTATCATGAGGAATAAAATCCAAACTATCTCTCCTTTTACGAGTTTATTACAAATTAATTATAACAATAAAGAAAAAAATATTAATTTTCTTCGTTTTGGATTATTTGTTTATATTTATCAACAGATAAAAGCTCATCTATTTCATTCACATCAGAATATTCAATCTTTATCATCCATCCCTCTGCAAATGGAGAAGAATTCACAAACTCCGGATTATCAGCGAGCTTTTGGTTGACCCTAATAATTTCTCCTGATAATGGCATAATTAAATCACCCACAGCTTTTACTGATTCAATTTCGGCGGCATTACTTCCCTTTTCGAATACCATACCAACTTCAGGAAGTTCTACAAATACGATATCACCTAATTGATGTTGGGCATAATCAGTAATTCCGACTGTTGCGATTGAATTTTCAATTCTTATCCATTCATGAGTTGATGTATATTTTAAACCATCAAGAAATTTATAATCCATAATTTTCACATCTTAATATTGATTTTTATACATTTCTATAAAAGGGTGTAGAAACAATCTTTCCTCTTAAGAATTTATTTCGAATTTCTATGTTAATTTCAGTTCCTATTTCTTTATATTGTTTATTCACAATTCCTAAACCAATAGTTTTTTTTAGAGTAGGAGAATATCCACCAGAAGTGACAAATCCAATTTGATTCCCATTTTTAAAGATTTTATAATTCTCTCTAATAATTCCCTTATCTATTAAATTAAGACCGACGATAATTCTTTGAGTTCCTTCAGATTTTTGTTTCATCAATACCTCTTTGCCTATATAATTAATTCCTTCTTTTGGTTTTACTAACCAACTAAGTCCCGCTTCCACCGGAGTAATAGCATCGCTTATCTCATGCCCATATAATGAATAACAAGCTTCTAATCTCAATGAATCTCTCGCTCCTAAACCAGCGGGACTAGCTCCAGTATTTAATAGGTCATTCCATATCTTCTCTGCAAATTCATTTTCAAAGGAGATTTCAAATCCACGCTCACCTGTGTATCCTGTTCGGGCTATGAAGATAGATTTACCATTAATCGTGCAATGGGCAAAATAAAACCTATTGATTTGAGAAAGATCAACATCTACAAGTGGTTGAAGAATTTCATCTGCCTTTGGACCTTGAAATGCTATTCGCGATCTTTGCGCTGAAAGATCTGTGATTTGAACATCAAATTCTCCTTTATGTGCACTAAGCCATTGCAAGTCTTTTTCAATATTACCCGCATTAACAATCATTCTAAAACGCTCAGGAGTTTCCTCATAATATACAAGATCATCTACAACTGTTCCATTTTCATAACACATGCAGGAATATTGACCTTTGGATGGTTCCAATAAATTCAAATCATTTATCATAAGATATTGGAGGAATTCAATGACATCTTTACCTTCGAGAAGAAATTCACCCATATGTGAAATATCAAATACACCAGCGTAAGAACGTACTGCGTTATGTTCCTTGATAATACTTTCATATTGAACGGGCATCTTCCATCCGGCAAAGCTAACCATCCGTGCACCATGTTTTATATGAATATCGTATAGTGCAGTTTTTCTAATATCATTAGGGTTATCACTCAAAATTTCTACACAACTTACGGTGTTAATGTTTTGGAGATATATAGTGAAATAAAATAGTATGAATAATTAAAATTTTTTGGCTTTCAGATATGAGCCAAAGGCTTACATTCTTTATGATAATGTTCTAGATTAAAACCGTAAAAATTTATTTGTTACGTATATTTTAATAAAAAAATGACTGAAAAAAATAACGATGAACATTATTTATCATTAAAAGATTTAATATCCGAAAGTTTTTTGTGTGATTTGATTTTATTTACTTTCCTTTTTATCTTAATCATTACACAAGTATGGGATAATATCTTATTTTTACTTTTCCCATTGATTACATTTACGTTTTCACTATTTTTTAGAATTCTCAGTTCTAATAAGAAGAGAACTGAATTTGAAAAAAGTTATGTTAATTATAATCCTTTCGGCTCCGAAGGAAAAAATGCAAATCGGTTGTTTTATTCAACACAATTTCAATTGATCTTAATTTTCTGGCTAGGTGCGGAGTCATTATACAATCCTCATTTGGTCGAGAATTATTACTTCTATTTTACAGGTATTCTTGTCTTTTTATACACATTTGCATTTTTTTGGATTTTTATTGATTTATGGAAGTATTCACGGTTTGAAATTATAACCAGCGAGATTGAGGGTAAATTAGATCCTCATCTTTCAATTGATTCGAGAAATATTATCTCTTTTTTAAAATTGAAGACTTTAAAGATGATCTCTATCATTAACCTCTTAGTTTTTATACTTTTAAACATTGCTAATTTGATTTTTTTACTTCTAATAGGCAATAGTCCAATTTTAGGCATACAGGTTTATCTTTCAGGCTCACAATTAATACCTTTCTCATATATGTTATATGGAATCCTGTTTATCTCGCCTATTTTGACAATTATTATTCTCAAGTTAAATTATAGAACTATTAATGATTTCAATAAAGAAAAGTTAGACAAGCTTATTGAACCACTACCCAGAAATATACAAATTAATATTATTGAGAATCTTAAATCCTTGAACAATAAAATAAAAGAACATTTGAAAAGTGAATAAAAATTTATTAAACCATCATTTATATTATTATTAATTATCTCTCAAAAAAAGTAGGGTCTGGATCATGTGCGCGGCGCGAAAAATGCTGTTTAAAATCGTTGTTGTAGGGGATGGAGGGGTAGGTAAAAGTACTATGGTTCAGAGATTAATTACTGGACAGTTTATACCTATGAAAATTACGATAGGGACAGACCTCGCCACGTATGATGTAAAAATTGATGAGGTTTTCGATATAAGACTCCAGATATGGGATTTTGCTGGAGAAAGACGCTTTAGGCTTTTTTTACCCAATTATTCTAGGGGGGCGACGGGTTGTCTTCTATGCTATGATATTACTCGTAGAACAAGTTTTGATTCTTTAGAAGAATGGTATAAAATTGTAAACAATAATGCAGATAATCCTATTTTCATTTTAGTGGGGGAAAAGCTTGATTTAGCAGATATAAGAAGAAGTGTCGAGCATGAACATGCTGAAGAATTTAAAGAAAAATACAATATTGACTATTTATTTGAAACTTCTTCAAAGAGTGGAGAAAACAATAAAATGATTTTTAAAACATTAACTCACTCGATTTTGAGAAAAAAGGAATTTATCAGGGAATAATATTCAATTTTAAAAGAAAAATACAAAAAAAAGAGATATCAGAAGATTGTAAAATGAATACTATTACTCTTCAAGAATATCCTTTAACTCGTCAACATTAAGATCTAAGTATTTAGCTTTTATTAAATCCTTACCAAGGAGATTTAAGAAATTCTTTTTGCGTTTTTTATTAAGGAATTTTTTCATTTCAGACAAATCTGGATTTGGATCTGTAATTTCGAGTAATTTATTCTTAACAGCAGTATCAACTAATTTTTGCCCAACGTCTGTTCTGATTATTAGAAAAGCTTCACCAGAACCTTTTGGTGCTCCCCAAGGGGAGTAGGATATATCTGAAAATTCTCCAGAGAAATCTGTACAATATTTACAACCTGTCATCCCCCCAGAGGAACAGGCATAAGCTATCATTAAAGAAGTTCGTTCTGCTCCAGTGTTAAAGTCAGAGACTAAAATTTTTGCAAGTCCTTGAATATGGCAAGGATTCCCGAGGATTCCAATATCCCGTTTATATTCCCTATAGGCTTGTCCTACACCTGTAATTAAGGGCCCTGCATTCTCCATAGTAGTTTTTGGAATATATTTCTTTGCGTCCTTCTCATTATCTACTACAACTGGGAAAGCTACCGGCGGTTTTTTACTTTTAACTTCACTTAGAACCATGTGTTTTACAATACCTGCTTTGAAAGCGGCAACCACGAGATTATATAAAATATCATCTTTATTTTTTGATTTTACTTGAACTATATCATTATAAACCCCGACAGCTAAATCAATACGTGTTTTTCCAAAGAGTTTTTGTTCAATTTCAGACACAGGGAGGAAACTTCTAGGGCAAGAGTTGTAACAGAGTCCTACGGTCTCAGCACATTCATCCAAGACAAATGCTTCTCCAGTTTCTTTGTTGAAGTCCATATGTGGACAAAAAGCATTGCAACTTCCACAGTGGATACATAAACCGGCATAAATTACTTCATTTTCGAGATCTTGGCTCGATTTTTCAATTTTCATTTGTTTTATCCTTATATATTAATTTTAATTTGTGTGTGAATCTTCACACTATAATTGAATAAATAGATAATTGCTTTTAATAATTGCTTTTAATGATATTAGCAAATTCTGAAAGTGTATTTTTTAAATCTCCTATGAAAATGATATGAAAGTTAGTGGAATTTAAATAAAAATTTCGAGATTTAAATATAAAAATCGGTAAAAATAGACGATATCATATCATTTGGTAATAATTCTGCTTCAAAATCCAAAAAACATTAATCTTTATGGTACTGATGCCATTGGGAGGAGAGTAGTAAAAAAGTTAACAAATGAAGCACCACATATCTCTACTTTAAAATTATTTTTTTCTTTATATACAGCAGTTTAAATTTATATATATTAATAAAAAAGCATGGAGACAAATTTAGAGTCACTTTCAGCTTTTCAAATATATAGCACCGGAACAAGAGATAAAATAAATGTCATGGTAGATCGTTTATGGATAAAGGACAGTAGAGTATTTTTTAGAGTTATAAAAGATATTCTTCCTCACAAAACAAATTTTAGAAAAGAAAGAGGAACTAATGTTTTCTCAATAAGCAGAGAAGATCTTCTGAGTATTCGTTGTAGATTATATTTCTAGCAGGTCTCCTATTTAAAATAACAAATATATTAAAATTAGGAATCATGAATAGTAAAGAAAAAAGTGGAAACTTTGATTTTATATTTGAATGTGAACAATGCACGGAATCATGGTCAGAAAATTTATTGGATTTAATAGATAGATGTACTACTGAAGAATTACTCAACTTACATAAGTACATTCACAATAAATTAAAAAAAAAAAAATAGAATTATTTATTCATTAGGTATTTGGGTTTTTTTAAAGAGTATTATTAAACCAAAAGCACTAAAAGAAAGAATGATAAGTAAAATATTATATCCTGGAATTTTTTGTTCGGGTCTATTCACTATAGTTATATCTGTCGTCTCTAAATAATTTAATCCATAATTTGAAAATTGCACAAGAACAAAATCAGAATAATCTAATCTTACTCGTACAGGTTGATTTGCAATAGGAATAATTAAAGACGTTGTTCCGTTAATCCATTCATAATCTGAATATTCTAAGGTTAAGCCACTGCTATAGATTTTAATAGGAATTAGTTGTGAATAGCTATATGGGTTTAAATCTTCATTGGTATCTTTAACTGTAATATTGATTATCTTACTTTTAGCGTCATATATTACATTAGCTATATTATATTTAGGAAGGTAAGGATTATCAAACCATGGGAAAAAGAACCAATCAAGAGATTCTCCCATAACAGTTTCAAATGCATTTTGTAAATCTGTCAAATCCGCAATATCAAAATAATTATCCTGGAAAAACAATGTAAGTCCTTCAATAAAGTTCTCATGACCTAATATCACCCTTAGTTTTTCGAGTATAGTGTTTGTTTTAGTATACCCTAAGTACCAATAATCAGTTCCACTTATTAAACAATCAGGAACCGATTGATTAATTTTATTTGGCAATCCATAATTCAGCGAATAATGTCTAACACGATCTAACCCCCAATATGGCTCAAACATGTACCAATCTGGGTGAAACACATCTTTATACCAATCTGAAACCCAACAGACAATTCCTTCATCTAAAAAACCCCAATCAACTTCGTCAACACCTAGCAGATTATAAAACCATTGATGAGCTACTTCATGAGCTATAATAGTTTCAAGATACCAATGAGGTCCATTTACTCCAGTATAATTATCTGCTGCTTCACTAGCATATATTTGTAAAGGATATTCCATACCACCATAATGAGTATATTCCTCAACAACATTAAAAGTTGAATAACAATAATTTCCGAATGTATTATGATATAGACTGCCAGAATTTATAGCGATTTCTAAAGCAAAATCATGCCACAAATCATAAGATTTTGGTAGAAAATAACTGGAAACGGTAATATTGATGTAAGGAATGATATCGGATTCTACTATAAAATATTGAGATGCTGAAAAAGTTACTTCTCGGACTGGAAGATGGGGATTGTAATGATGAATTGTTCTTTCTCCAATAGTCATGTTTTCTATTAATTCTCCAGTAGCAGCAACAGTCATATTTTTAGGTACATTGATGATTAAATCGTAATAAGCCATATCATAATAGAACGGATCACCAGTTAATATATAAGGATCAATATTCCATCCATCAAATTCATCATATACACAGGGTAATGGATAACAGCACGCAAATTTAAATATACGTGAATGATTATCATCCCAACCATAATCACTTGCCCGATCTAACTTTTCACTATTTCCATCAGGAAGCGTTGTATTGAAAGATATTATAAAGGAAATACGATTTCCAGGCTCTAAATTACCAGTTAGATTTACCCACATTAGTTGAATATTAGAGTAGACATCATAATCCAATTGTTCTTTAGGATCTTCTAATGTTGTTACGTTTAAAATTTCAATATATCCTGCTCTCTTGTCAAATTGCATTCCAGAAGCATAAATATGGAAAGGAATTTGAGTAAAATTTACTGGATCATCATTATAATAATCAACAGTTAGATTACCTGCAACTGTAGAAGTTTTTTCATCGAGAAAAACCGAGAGATTATAATAAGAGAATTCATACCCAGAAAAATTACCTTGTGAAAATTGATCGTAATCTGATAAGATAGGGTGATTGTATAGATCGCTTCCATCCTTGAATTTAACAGTATGAATAGAATTAGAGGAAATCAAGGTACCTGATGAGATTATAACACTTAACATTACAATTATTATACCAGCTAAGTTTTTTTGTTTGAATTTCATAATCTTATCTATTCAATTTTAATTTAAATTTATTACTTAGAATTTAGCAATACACAATATATTAAATAAATACAGTCCATTTTTTGAAAATTTATAAATATCTCGTGAATACGATAAAAATGTCGTGTAATAACGCAATATATTTCACTTACATATAGTTAAATATCTGATGACTTTTAATTTAATATCTTGTGTTCAATCTAATTGAACACTCATGATACTCGTGTGTTTTTAAATAAAATACAAGTGTTGATCCTTTTAAAATATTTGAGATAGAAAATTCTATAATTCAAATATTTAAATCATAATAATTTAAATTATTAGGTTGAATAGCGTAACAATAATTTTATCATTCATTCTCAGATTCATTTAATAGACGAGAGCAAGTATTATCTAATTTTTTTATTAAATGATTACGATCTTTCCATATAATCCATGTATTTCCAGATTTTTCAAAATGGAATCCATCATATTCTTCCTTTATTTTTTTTAGAGTCTTTTTAATAAAACTCCAAGAAAATTCAGTATCTTCGACAATTTTAGCAATGGCAACAGGGTGGTTTATATCAAGATTCTCATTAAAATAATCAATTATTTTCTCAAAACCAGTTTTAGGAGGGTTTTCTATTTCAGACATTATGGTTAAAGTATTTTTAGCTTTTTAATCATTTTAATCATATAATCCTTTTTATATTAATAAACAAACATTTATAATGTGTCATTATTGATTAATTTTTGTTTGAGCTTGATTTATTATTGCTTATTGTTTATATCTAAGAGATATGATGTTGAGTAAACCTAAAACGTTAGAACAAATTATTCATGATCTAGTTAATAATAAGTTAAGTAAAGCAGAAGTTAATACCTTACTCATCTCGCTAATCGAGAGTAGCACCAGTATTGATTATAGAGTTAAATGTATGGAAGAATATGGAAAATATGTTATTAGAGATGAAGAGAATTTTAAAATCCTTGAAAATTATTTAATTTCAGATGAAAATCATCTAGTGCGGAATCTTGCTGCTAAAATTCTTTTTTATCAATTTCCGAAAATATCTTTTAATCCAATGAGATGGGTTATCCAAAATGAAAAATCAATCTATGTTTTAAATACTCTTTTTAATCTATTTAAAGAATCTAATGAACAAATTTTAGAATCCTTAGAAACTACATTACTAGAAAGACTTACTGATATCTATGAAGTAAATTCGAAAGAAGTATATTTTTTATTAGAAATTGAAAGTCAATTGAATCCTGATTTAGCGGTTGGGTTTTTTAAACCTGTTAAAAGAGATAGACATATCATAGCGTTGGACTTTGCTGGAAGAAAACTTGTTGAGTTACCATCTTCCATTGGAGCTTTATCACACTTAGAATATTTAAATTTATGGGATAATAGTTTAACCAATTTACCAGATTCAATTGAATCTCTTTCAGTTTTGCAATATTTATACTTAGATTGGAATAAATTTGAAAAATTCCCAAATATTCAATGGCACAAGTTAAAATCACTTAGAAAGTTAAGTTATACTAATAATTCTAAATTAAATAGACTTCCTTATTCATTATTCATACTTATTAAGAAAAATTTTATCAAAAAATATATTAATGAAGGAATCACTCCTGAGGAAGCTCCAGTATTAGGTTTATTAGAGCTTCTTACAGGAATGAAATTAAAAAAATTAGTGAAAAAAAAGGATATTTCAAGCTTATATGCTTGCAATTATATAATAAACCTTAATGGAAATATTATTGGAATATATTTATATGGATATCACAGTTTTCAAATAAATCTTATTCCAGAACAATTAAGGATTTCAACGTTTATTGAAGAACTTGTCCTAAGAGATCAAAATATAGAAGTGATTCCTGAATTCATTAAGAATCTCAAGTCATTAAAATGTTTAGATTTAATGAGAAATAATATTAAAGTTATCCCAGAATTTTTAGGTGAATTATTATCCTTAGAAGTTTTAGATTTAGGAGAAAATAATATACAAGAAATACCAGATGCAATTAAAAACTCTAATATAGACCTTTGGATATAAGTATTTTGTTAATTTACTATTTTCGCATTTGAATAAATTTACCAGATTTCATTAATTCACACGGTTTTAAATAACTAATATTTGATTTTTCTACGAAATCTTCTAAAAGTTTAGTCCACTTCTCAAAATTTTTTTTACCCGCACTAAATGGTCCAGGCGTAGACATTCCAGCCATCATTGAATCATCAATTATTTTATACCCCGAAACAATACCCTCTTCTAAAAGTTTACAACCTTCATTCAATTGAATAGCCATAACAAGGTCGAGATCGAAAAGCCCAGCTTTAATATCCTTATTTATAATTGGTTGTTCGTCCTTCCATTCAAAAAGCCCTTTTCCTATTTTCCTTCCTAATTTTCCTTCATTAACTAATTTTGTTAAAATTTTTCCTGGAGCAAATTGAGGAGAGATCACATCTTCAAAATATTTCATGACATTATAAATAACATCAAGACCTAAATAGTCCCATCTTGCAAATGGTCCAATCTCCATTAACTCTTTTGCATCCGCATCTATTTGTTCTAACGGAATATGATTTTCAATTGCAAAATCAAGTAGCCAATTCAAATAAGCACTAGTTCCTATTGTAAGCCGATTCACAATGAAACCAGGACTCTCTTTTTCAAGAACAGGTAAGAATCTCTTTCCTTTTAACGCAGGAAGTTGTTGACAAACTTTTTTAGCAATTTCTACTGTTTCTTTTGAAGTTTTATCACCCTTAATAATTTCGATTAATCTAAGTACAACAATAGGAGTAAAAAAATGACATCCAATTACTTTATCTGGTCGTCCAGAAGAAGAAGCAATTTTTGTGATGCTCATTGTTGATGTATTTGTAGCAAAGATTGTATGTTTGGGGGCTAATGTCCCTAATTTGTCAAAAAGGTCTTGTTTAAGTTTCATAATCTCTGGTATTGCTTCAACAATGAAATCTGCTTGTGAAACAGCCCTTTTTAGATCTTCTTCTTTTATTAGATTTTCCATCAGATTAGAAGCTGTTTGTCCCTCTTTTAGCTTTCCTTTAGCTTCTAATCTTTTTAAACCATTTTCAATTTTGTTTGCTGCTTTCTCGAGAATTTTATTGTTTAGATCATTTAGTATTACCGGTTTAAAGCCACCCATTAAAGCAACTTGGGCTATTTCATGACCCATAGTTCCAGCACCAATAACTGCTATTAAATTTATATCATCTATATTACTCATCGTTTTAATCTTCATTTCCAATGTTAATAATTTTAGTTAAAACATAAACTTAAGCTTTATTTCCTTAAAAAAATGTGATTTTGATTAATTAAAAAAAGTTGAAAACAAATACCATGAGAGCAACATTGTTCCTATCCCTAGAAAAATTGAAATGGGCAAACCAGGTAGAATTTTATTTCTTTTTAATCCGGAAATAGTAATCCCAGTACCAATTAATATTGCAAAAGCAGTAAAAATCATCACTAATAAGTTATTAGATTGAACAAGAGCGCTAGAAGTAAGCATACTGTAAAATGCGAGATCACCTATTCCAATCTCTAATTTCGAAGTGTCATACTCATATTCTCCGGTTTCTATCTTTTGCTTTAATTCAGGTTCTGATAAAACATTCTCTTCCTCTGGATTTGATGCGATATCAATCATTTGCTTGATTGGTCCATGCTTATAAAGCACAGCGAAAATATCCCAACACGAAATCCCAATTAGGATGGCTAAAGTAGTCCATAAGGGCATTAAAACTCCCATTGATGCTCCAATTAATAGACCTATATATAGAACAATAAAATTTTTAATTTTTATTGATCTTGAAGTGAAATATAAATAGAGCATTATTATTGTAAACACAGCTGCTAGAAGTATCAATTCATAGTAAAATAAATAGAATAAAACTGGCATTCTGTAAAATAATAAATATATTAATATATAACCAAAAAAATAAGTTTGGAAAAATCCAATAAATCCAAAACTAAATCCAAAGATATACATTAAAACACCAATACCTTTTCTTTTAATTATGAAAATAATTATAAATGCTGAGACAACTGCTAACGCTGTATAAATTAAACCATTTAATAGCCCTCCTAATGCGCCCATTTCACTTTCTGAAAAATATCCGCCGCCGCCTCGAAATCCTGCTTCAACATAAGTTAAATAGGCTAAAATCCCCGCTATACCCACAACGAGAATAATTGGTATAGGATACAATTTTCTTTTTATCCTATAAGTCGGAAAAAAGTGAGGGATAAAATCTTTTTTAATAATTTCCTTATCTTCTGGTAATTCTGTCATATTCTCGAATAATTATTTAAATAAAATATAATTTTTTAATTTGTTATATTAATCATAACTTAAATACCTATTAATAACAATTTTAATCCTAATCTTCTGACATCTTCACCGCTGAAAGAAACTTCTTATAGAACGTAACTTTTATTAGTCTGATAATGCCAAAACTTCAGAGATATGAACAAAAAATCCGTAAATACAAAGAAAAATTAAAAAACTTAATTACACGAATAGGAATTTCTTACCCTAAAGAATTTGAATTAATAGATGAAGTATCAGAAAAGGTAATATTACCATGTCAATTAGGAATTCTTTTTTTTGGAGATTTTGATATCATTAACTTTGAAAAAATTAAAAATCATTTAAATCAACTATTTGATTCTTTCTTTTTTGATATTAGAAATTTGGGTGAATATAATTTTTCTAGTGAGATTTTTTCTAAAGGTGTGAAAAAGGAATACAAAGAAATGAAAAAGTCTTCTAATAAAATTAGAATACATCCAACAAATAAATTCTATCAAATTTTAATCGATAAACGAATTAAGAAAAATCTTGGAATGATAATTGCAATTACTAATCTTCCGATTTATTCAAGCAACGATGATAATGTTTTATTTTTATATGGAGAAGCTCATTTAAAACATCGTTGTGCAGTAATATCCTCATTTGAATTAAAAGAAAATTATTATAATACGCCAGAAAATCATTCAATTTTTGCAAAACGAGTTATTAAAGAAATTTGCCATGAAGTTGGCCATTTAATCTTAGGTCCTGATCATTGTCACGATAATTTGTGCGTTATGCGATTCTCGAATGAAATAAATGAAATTGATAAAAAATCTAGTAGATTTTGCTATAAATGTAATTTGAAACTTAATGAAATTAGAAAAAACTTCAACTTTTAAGATTTAGAAATTCTTAAAAAGAGATAATAGGTAATTTGTGGATAAACTCCTTAACTAATTCTACTCGCTCCTTTCTCTCTTGCTTATAATATCGGAGAGGATAAAGTTCATTAATTACAAATTTGTATATTTCTATCCAAGTTTTAGCAACTTTACTAATTTGGTAGTTTCTAGCAACTATTTTCGCATTTTTGCCCATTTCTGCTCGTAAATTATCATCTTTGAGTAAAGTCACGACTTTATCTTTGAAATCATCAAGATTATCAGCGAGATACCCTGTTTTACCATGTTGAATAACATTTGAAATTCCTGTTGCGTTAGCTCCTACACAGGGAGTACCCTGTGCCATTGCTTCGATTAATACTAAACCTTCTGCTTCGATCCATGACCAAAGACAAGATAAATCAGCAGTGTTATATAATTTTAATAGATCTGTAAAGGGTACATGACCTAGGTAAGAAACATTATCTTTATAATGTTTCTTGTTAATTAATTTCTTAACTTGGGAGCTTGATGGTCCATCACTTCCTACCAGTACTAAGTGTGAATCTGGTACTTCTTTTTGGATTTTTTTGAACGTTTTAATTATACTTAATTGGTGTTTTTCAGGAGATAGCCTTGAGGCATATAAAAGAATCTTTTTACTATCCAAATTGTACTTATCTCGTATTCCGTTTTCTTTTACGTCTGTAAAATATAAATCAGAGATTCCATTGGTCAAACATACAATAGGTTCTTTAAATCTTTGATCTCTAAGTAAATTTTTTTTCGATTTCGTTGGAACCGAAACAAGATCATATTTATCAAGAATATGTCTTTCATATCGCCAAACCCAATCCATTCTCGAAAGTAATTTTCCAAGAACAGGAATATACTGGGCTGTATAAAATGAAAGTGGGGAATTATGTGTCCCTACCATCGGAATACCCAAATATTTAGCCCAATTAATTGCTAAGGATCCAAAGCTCGCATGTGTATGAATATGTGCAATATCTAGATAATCATGAGAACAGAAAAAATACCTATGGAGAGGAAAACTGAGTACAAAACCAGTTTTAGGAGCTATCTTTGCACCAAAAAAGTTATGGAGGTGGAGATTTTGAGGTTTGGTCTTAGGGGGTTCAATCCCAGGTGCGAATACATGTACGTTATGTCCAGTATATTTAGCAATTGCTTCAGCAAGATTTCTACAAGCAATTGCAGTTCCATTAACTTGTGAATACATAGAAGTGAAAAATCCGATATCAAGTTTTTGTTTAACCATATTGTATCAAAGAAAAATGCTTTAAGTTTCTAGAGAAGTCCTTAAGAATAAAAACCATGATTTTTATTTAATAATTTAATTAAACACGTGTTTATATAAAAAGATATGATATTTAATAAAAAAAATTCGATTTTTTAATAAGAAAATAAGGCTTCAAATTAAAGTTAATTGATACAACTTAGGAAATGGTTAATTAGATGATTAGATAAACCAATTAATTATGAAAACTTTAATGAATAAAGGTTTCCTCATAAAAAAAATATTAAAATAATTTTGACAACAAAAACTTTTTATTTGAATTTTTTCATAGTAAACTAGCCTTTTACATAATATTCCATTAAGATATCTGAATATATTCCTTAAATCATCAGTTATGGAAACTTTAGTTACAAATTCGATAAAATCATGATAATCTGATTCAAATTTAGTAAATATACCTAAAATTCCGCTTTAAATTGACTTTTATTCTTATATGACATCTTCATTTTGATTCGTGATTTTTAGTTAAACAATTTTTAAATTTTAAATAATGCAATTAATGTAAACTCCTTTATGAAATACATTTTTGGATATGAATTTAAAATAAAAATAATAAATTTTTTTTGGGTAGCGCAATAACTTATAGTTATGGACGCAATTGAGGAAAAAAAAATTATTAATGAAATTATGAATCAAAGAAGATTATCATATTCTATTGAGGTTTTAGAAGTCCAAGGGAATAAATATACCGTACGTAATAATTTTGGTTCTACAATTACTTATGTGAAAAAAGGAGAGAATTATTTCACAGAAGCAGAGTTAGAATAAAAGTTTAAAAATTACTTACTTCTAAAAGTCTTTTATCTTTTAATTAATAAAAAAATAGATTATATTAAATTTTAGATAAGAATTTAAAATAATAATTTTATAAATAAATTAATAATATTAATAAAATATTATAAAATAACCAGTTGATAAAATATTCGCCGAAGAAGGATAGGATCTGACAGTACAGAGAGTAAATTCATTGAAAAGTTTCGAGCGGTCCTTGATGACCATACATCATTTTCAATCTACAATAAAAAAAAGCGATCATTTTGTATTATTCGAAAAGATTTAGCAAAATCATATGAGATTGAAGTTGATGCTTCAGAAGCTCCTGTTTTAAATAAAATACTAAATGATCCCGAACCTTATGAAAGTTCGATGGCTGATTTGAAAATATTAGAGGAAGAAATATTTCCAATAAATCAAGCGTTTCAGAAAGTATTCGGATTAGATAAAGAACTTAAATTGAATTCAATTAAGTTGGCAATAGGCAGCAATTATAATGATTATGCAACAATTGGAGAAAATGATTTAATTAAATTCGAAGTTAAACCGACACTGAGTGGTTTAATGAGATTCATAAAAGAAAATAAAGAAAGTATTTTAGGATTTTTAGATTGTGAATATATAAGTGAAGAGGGAAATGTCATATATCTAAGTTGTGGGAAAAAAAATTTATCCGATAATATTGCTTCAGTTAAAGTGTTAATCCTTGCATCTATGCAACAAAGAGGATTTTTTCTTCAACAAGAACATAAATATTATGGACTTCAACTTTATTTAATTATAGAATCCAGAAAACCAAATGATATTAAATTACTTGAGTTATTAAGGGAATTAGATATTGATTGGGAATTAGTGTATTTTAGAAGAAAACTTGCAATTCATGATTGGACAGAGATAGAGTGTGAAAAAAACTCAGAGAATCTTAAAAGTTATCTTCGCGCAAAATTTGAAACCTTAAATTATTTTGACGTAAATAATATTATACGATTAGTAGTAAAAAATCAATTACCTTTTAAAGTTGCTCAAAAAATGGCTTCTTTGTTATATAAGATGAAAAATCAGCGATCTACTCAATTTCAGGATAGAAGGTTTCAAGAGAGTTCGTATCAAGAAGAACAAATTCAACAGGACGAGTATTCAATTACTCTTAAAAAAGCAGAAGTTGCTGCTGCGGCTAAACTCGCTTGTGCATACTTGGGTATCCAGAAAAAGATAAAGTATGATCGAGATATATCTGATGCGGAGATTCTTAAATATGAAACAGAATTAACAAACATGTAATTTCCCCTTTTTATTTTTAATTTAAAAAAAATCATGAGAATTATGAATTGTACAAAATAAACATTGTTCATTCGGTTAGCCCATAAGATTGTTTTAATAACTCATGATTTACATTTCCGATTGTTATACTTTTTCCTGTTTTAATGTTATTTACTGTATAAATTGCTGGAGCAAATAATCCCGGATCAATCTCATAAAAATTGTAATTTGCAGCTTTAAATGTCTCTATAAAGGGTTTTCCGTAACTAGACGATGTATTAGCCGGTGCTTTTTTAAGAAGTTCAAATATTTCTTCTTCTTTTTCTTTCTCAACATTTATGGTATAATAAGTTAAACCCGCAGCACTTATTGAATCGTTTGTACGTCCCATTGCTCCAAGATCATCCTTTGCTATGGGAGCAATCGTTGTAGCACCAAAACCATCATATATCTTATCAATTGGAAATTTTATTTCATGTAATTTATGGATTCCTGTTTCTACTACTCTAGCGGCTACTTGAATAGAACCCGTCAAACTTGCAGTTGGAGCGCATATCGCATAAGTATTATTTGGATCAATACCACATTTATTAGCTACAATATCCATAACTTCTTCATTTGGCAATTTTGGAGTTTCAAAAACAATAATAGCACAATTCGAATCGTCAGTATAATCTAATTCTTCGAATATTTTTTCTACTTGACTCTTAGCACGAGCAGGTCCTGATCCTAAGGATTGAAATATAACTTTTTTTTTCAATTCTCCATCTTTTTCAACTTCCTTTTTCAATTTAACATTCCAACCCGCTAGCTGAGAAGCCATACACGAGATTAATGGTTCTGAAGTATAAACATTAACACTTGGTATGTAATGTCCATCAAGATTATAAGAAGAAAATTCAATTGTCCCTAAACCACCCATGCAAATTTCACCGACAAGTTTTCCTCCACCCCAAGATGCTTTACTCATATCAAGAATAGTAGAACCATTTTCTAATTTATGTATCTTTGCTTTATAGTATTCCTTATTGTGTATGATTTTTTCAGTGATATTTTTAGCCAATTCATTAATTTTTACGTGATGCACTTATTTTCACCTTGTTAAATTTACTTTTTTTAATTGAGTATTTATTATTAATTTGATAATTTAATTTAATATAATATTAATTTTGCATTTATGATTATCTACTTCTATATATGATGAATGACTCGAAAAACAAAATAGAAAAGTTTATTGAAGCCATAAAGATTGTAAAGGATAACTTTCTTGAAAGTTTGAAAGAAATGAACTCATCTATTCGTATATATACACATTTAGACGCTGACGGACTGAGTTCAGGTGCAATCCTAGGTAAATCTTTATTTAGAGAAAATATTCCCTTTCAAATTACCGTTTTACGTCAATTAGAAAAGGAAGAAATTAAAAAAATCTCTGATAATGTTAAAGAATTTAAAAATTTCTTAATATTTACTGATTTTGGAAGTGGCCAGTACTTAGAACTTCAAAAACAACTACCTTTAAAAGAAAATTTTAATTCTTTTATTATATTAGATCATCATCTACCTCAGAATATATCATCTAAGGAAGATATTGATTTAATTAGAGAAGTCCATAAAAATTCATATCAATGGCACCTTAATCCTTATTTTTTTGGATTTGATGGAAGTTTAGAGATATCTGGAGCTGGTTTAAGCTACTTTTTTGCGAAGGTTTTAAATGAAAATAATATTGATATGTCACCAATTGCCCTTGTAGGAGCAATCGGTGATATTCAAAATCAAGGTCCAAACAAATCATTTTTTGGTATAAATTCAATAATTTTAGAAGATGCCAAGAATCTCGGACTTATTGAAATAATAAATGATTTAAATTTTTCTTCGTTAAAACCTTTAAATGAAGCAATTGCTTATTCTAAAGAGATTAATCTGCCTGGATTAACTGGTGATGTCAATAGAACTCTTATATTTTTACAAACTTTAGGGATATTGATGGAAAATTCAAAGGGTGATATACGAACCCTAAATGAACTTAATAAGGATGAAAAACAAAAGATTTCTACTGCAATAATTGAATATACCTCGGTAAAACTTGATATAGACCCCAGTGAAATCGTAGAAAAATTAATAGTAAATAGATATTTACTGAAAAATGAGGATGTTGGTTCAGAATTCTATGATATATCTGATTTTTCTAATCTTTTAAATGCTTGTGGCCGAACAAATAGTGCTTCATTAGGAATCGCCATAGCAATGGGAGATAGAAAAATAGCATACCAGAAATCTCAAGCAGTACTGTTAGATTATAAGAACTTGTTAATGAAGAGTCTTAGATGGTTAAAAGAAAATCAAAAAATTCAACAAAAGGAATATATTCAATATTTTTTTGGAGAGGATAGTATTCCAGAAAACATTATTGGAACTATTGCTTCAATGCTAGTTTTTGAAAATAGTGAAGGATTTGATAAATCGAAACCCATATTTGGTTTAGCAATAAGAGAAGATGAGAATGTTTATAAAGTTTCTGGAAGAGCACATAAATATATAGTAAACAAAGGTGTAAATCTTTCACATGTAATTAGAGAAGCGTGTGAAAAATCTAAATTAGATGTATTAGGTGGTGGTCATCCTCCGGCAGCGGGAACAAAAATCCCTATTGATAAAGCAGAAACATTTCTTGAAAATTGCAATATTGCAGTGCGAAATCAATTACAGCATAAATAGTTTCATGTATCAAAAAAATTTAATTTAGATCTGATAGATCTCTCCCGTTTCAGGAGCCACTGAATTGTATTCTTTTTTAACTAATTCACTTGCTAAGCTAGTTGTTGATTTATTATCTCCATGAACACAAAAAATATCCCTATTTGAATTTCTTAGAAAATTTAATTTTTCTATATAATTTTGAAGGTGGATTTTATCAGCATGACTCGAAAAATCAAAATAATCATAATCACATTGCGCTACGATGCTCAAATCTGTAAAATTTTTGTTTTTTCTTCTCGATTCTTTATATTCAAAAATACCCTCCTCTAATAAATTTCTCCCTGGTGTTCCTTCCACTTGATATCCTACTAAATAAATTGCTGATAAAGGATCTGATAATATTGTTTGGATGTAATCAATTACAGCACCTCCCTTAAGCATACCAGAAGGGGAAATTATTACACTACTGAGGTTTTTTATTTTTATTCTAGTTTTAGGTCTAGTTACAAATTGAGTTTTCTTTAATGCTTTCCTAAATAACTTAATATCTTTTATATATTCTGGATATTCTAAAAATAAAGTAGATATTTTTCTTGCTAGGCCATCAACAAAGATTTTTCCAGAGTAATTATACTTCTCTAAAATTAATAAAGCTTCTTGAGACCTTGCTAAACCGAAAGCCGGTATTAGGACACTACCTCCATTATCAGTGATTTTAATGACTTTTTCTACGAATTTTTTCTCAAGTTTTTCTCTAGGGGGATGTTCTTTAAGAGCATATGTAGACTCAATGATTAAAGCATCAATCTCAGGAATATCTTCAGAGTTGGCAGGATATACCAAATTAGTATTTTGTGTATTGATATCACCTGAATATAAAATTGTTTTATTGTCTACATCGAGTAAAATTGATACACTTCCGGGAATGTGTCCTGCATCTAGAAATGTTATATAGAAATTATCAGAAATCTTTTGTCGAGTTCCATTTTTAAGGAAATATGAATTTTGTTTTAAGTAATCTAATTCTCTATATCCAAAAGGATAAGGATAATTTGATATTTTTATCATATCTCTTATCAGAATTTCAGCTAGTGCTAAAGAAATAGAATTTGTAAAGAATGGGATCTTATCATTCTTATATAATAAAGGTAAAGCACCAGAATGATCAATGTGGCTATGAGTCAATGCGATTGCTCTCAGATTTTTAATATTTGTATTAAAAGGGAATCTCTCTTCTCCTCTAAATCGAATCCCATAATCCAACATACATTTTGCACCATTTTGGGATTCTATTAGTATGGCACTTCGTCCAACTTCTCTGCATCCCCCGAGAAAAGAAATAGTAACCATTTTTAAATGTCTCTAAGAATATTTTTTGCTTTAAAACACTTACTATATAGTGTATACAATTTGAAAGATAATAATTTTATCAAATTTAATTAAAAAAGATTAAAAAAACTCAAGAAGTAATACTTTTTTTTTACATTTTTTTCAATTCTTGTATCCACTGGAAAAGAAGAGATTAGTAAGAAAATGAAAAGTTATTTGATTTTTTTTATAGAATTAGCCAATAAAGCGATAACATTATTAACATTTTTACCAAATATTTCGAGTATCTCTTCCCATGTAACGGGAGCTTCATCATCTTTCCAGCAGTCATAATCTGTAGACATAGCGACGGCAGCATAAGGGATACCCGCTTCATTTGCCAAAATTGTCTCAGAAGCGATGCTCATATTAATAACATCTGCGCCCCATAATCTAAACATCTCTGATTCGGCTCTTGTTGAAAATCTTGGACCTTCAATAGTAACAACAGTTCCTTTCTTATGATATTTAAGATTAAGATCTCTTGCTGTTTCAATAAGGATATTTCTTAACTCTTCTGAATAAGGGAAAGCCATTGGAGTGTGTTTCATATCTCCAGGAGCAAATTCTTCAAAAAAAGATACTTTCCTGAGCCTAGTAAAATCAATAAATTGATCAAGAATAACAAAATCACCTCGTCCAATTTGTTCTCTCAAGCTTCCGCAAGCTGTTGTTGCCAGTATATGAGTACAACCTTGATCTTTTAGTGCTTGTATGTTAGCCCTATAATTTACTTGCGTTGGGGGAATAGTATGCTCTCTTCCATGTCTAGCTATAAGAACCACATCAACATCACTAATTTTCCCCAATTTAAGTGAAGAAGTTGGTTTTCCATAGGGTGTATTAACTTCAATGTTCCTTGCATCCTTTAAAATGTCTGGATTGTCTAATCCTGAACCACCAATTATTCCTATTTTTACCATTATATTCACTATTTAGAGTTTTTAAATTATAATATTTAAAATTTTATAAATTATTTTTTATAAAAAATTGCATTTTGATGCTTGAGATTTATTTTCTCCAGCAGTAAATTCTAAAAGGTTATAATAATATATGAATTACTGAAAAATTTATTTCTAAACCTTAATTTACTTTTTCATGCAAAAAACTAAAGTACTTGTTCTTGGATCATTAGCTTTCGATTATATAATGGGTTTCAAAGAAAGTTTTATTAACGCTGTATCAATTGACCATGATAAAGAGGAATATCAAAGTACTGTAACCGCGGACAGTCGATATCAATTTTTTGGAGGAACGGCCGGTAATATTGCTTACAACCTAGGATTATTAAATTTAGCAAACGTTTCGATATTTGGTTCAGTGGGAAATGATTTTGAGAGTTTAGGATATAAAGACCATATAAACCAATTTAAAAATATAGATTTACTTGTTGATGTGCATGATCATCTTTTCACGGCAGCTTGTTATATTGTGAATGATATTAAATCTAATCAAATGATCATTTTTCATGGCGGTGCTTTAGATAAGTGTAAGGATATCAATTTAAAAGAAAAAATTTCAAATCCAGAGGATTTTATTTATGCAATTAATTCAACTCAGAGTGTAGAAGCTATGACAAATTTTGCTAACCAACTAAGTGATCTTAAAATTCCTTCAATATTTGATCCTGGTCAAGTTACACCATTATTCCAAAAAGAGAGTTTAAAGGATATAATCAAAAAGTCAGAAATTCTAATTGGTAACACTCATGAGATTAAAAAAATAAAAGAAAAATCTGAGTTAACCGAAGAAACAATTCTCAAATTTGTAAAAGCAATTATTATAACAATGGGTTCTGAAGGCTCTGAATTAATGTATAAAGATAAGAAAGATAAAATTTATAAGATTCAAATCCCAATAGCACCTCCAAAAAATGTTAAAGATACTACTGGGGCTGGCGATGGATATCGCGCGGGGATCTTATCGGGATTAACGTTAAATATGACCCTTTTGGACTCATGCCGATTGGGCGCAATAGTAGGATCATTTGTAGTAGAAACAAATGGAGCTCAAACTCAAAAATTTAATATCGATCAAGTAAGGGAAAGATATTTTAAGACTTTTGGTTATATTCCGCCAGAATTAGAAAATATATAAAAAAATAATATGATTTTAAAAACCCCATAATAAGCTCAGTATATGGTTTCTTTACTCTTCTACGGGAATTTTCAATAGTGAAAGAACATCATAACCGATTAATTTATCTCTACCATGTAAACTTCCTGTTAGTTCGATTACAAAAGCTATACCTATTACTTTACCACCAGCTTTTTCTACTAAATTGCATGCTGCTTTAGCAGTCCCTCCGGTTGCTAGTAAGTCATCAAATATCAATACTTTATCTCCTTTTTCAATTGCATCAATATGCATTTCGATACTATCTGTTCCGTATTCAAGATCATAGGTTTCACTTAAAGCATTGTAAGGTAATTTACCTGGTTTTCTTATAAGAATAAATCCTGCTCCTAATTGATACGCTAAAACTCCACCCCATACATAACCACGAGCTTCAATAGCAGCTACTTTCGTAATTCCTTTATCTTTATAGTTGTTAATAATTCTATCACAAGATTCTTTAAATGGGATGTGAGCTTTACATAAAGTTGTGATGTCTTTAAATTGGATTCCTGGTTTTGGCCAGTCTGGAACATTTCTTATATATTTTAATAGCTTATCTTCCATTTTTTATCCATTCCATGCCAGTTTTTCTTAAATTGATTTTTATTTATATATTGCATTTATTTATTTCTTAAATTGATTTTTTATCCATTCCATTTATTTATTTCTCAAAAGGATTTTTTCAAATAAACCTTAATTTACTTTTAATAATTAGAAAAAATTAAATAAAAATTAAAGTATAAGAAATATATTAAAGATAAATAAAAAATAAATTGTAAATCTGGTTACATTTAAATGAAGATCTTACTTTTTGGGCCAGCTGGAGCAGGCAAGACATCTCTAATGCGAACAACTTGTTTAGGATATAACTTTATGAAAGTTTTAAATTTAAAACCGACTAAAGGTGTTTCAAGAGAAAATTTTATCTTTCGTGGTATAATGGAGCTTAACGTATGGGATCTTGGTGGACAGGAAAGATATATGGAAAGGTACTTTTCAGAATCCCAACGTGAACTGATTTTTTCAGAAGCAACTACAGCTGTTTTCATGGTTGATTCTTCAGCAATTGATCCTGAAGTACGTGACATTTTTGATAAATTTTTAAAATATGTATTTGAATTTTCTCCTAAAATTAATATGATTTATGTTTTGTTAAATAAAATTGATTTACAGGAATCGAAGGAAGATGAATATTATGAAATATTAACAAAAGATCTAAATGGTGGATTAATAGAAAAGCTTTCTTTTACTCCAGTCTCTGTAAAAGAAGGTAGTGCTCAACATAGGTTAATTGAAATTCTTGATTTTGAAATTCAAAAGAATACTCTATCAATGCAACGATTAGGAAAAATACGTCATTTATTGGATGAACTAAAAATCAATACTTTATCAGAATATCTTTTATTCAATCAACCCGATGGTTTGTTAATTTCCTCTACATTTGGTAAATTTGAACCAAAGCCACTACAATTTATGAAATTCGAAATTGGAACTTTAGATTCTAATATTTACAGTATTTATCAACACATTATGGAACTCCAAAACATTTCGAACCTTTCACCATTATCATTATCAACTATTGTTTACGAATCAGATAATTGTTGGATTTTAGTGAAAGAAGTAAGTAATGGAGCCGTTCTAATGGCAGTAACAAGGAATAAGCGGCGAGAAGTCTTTTCCAGTGTAATGAATGCACTGACAGGAGATTCTTTCGAAAATTTAAAGTTATATTTGAAATCTTCTGAATATTAATATTGAAGTTAAAAAATAGAAAAATAAAAATTTGATTGTTAGGAAGTTTATATTTATTCTTAATATACTATTGTTCTTTATCATATAATCCTATTTTAGTTAAAAAATATTGTTTTGAATGGTGAGGTCTTCTGATTACTGTATTGTTATATTTCTCAATTTCTCTTGCTTCATCACACATTAAAGCAGCAGTTCTCATCATTTCATGAGCAGCTGCTAAAAGTGGTATATATTCAGATCTTTCTTTTAATTGGAAACAAGCTTTTCCAGTAACCTTAGAAACTGAAGTGGCTAATTCAAAAGCCGCGATTGCTTTAGCTTTTGCATATGGATTCGAGAAATTTGCCGCTTCTGAAGCGATATTTGCGTCAATAATAATTTGAGGTAAAGTAGGTGGTCTTGATTCAAGCATATCTATAATTACTTTATTTAACTCTTCAGCAATTACTTGGAGTGCTCCTGTGATTGCTAGAACTTTTAGTAAATCTGAATTGTATATACTCATTTCAATTTGATCAAGAAAAGGTCTACGTGCTCCGATCATACTATCACAATCTACTAATATATAACCCATTTTCTTTTCTTTTATTTCTTCTACTGCTTTTTTAGCAGGAGCATCAGAAATCACTATACATGGAATCCCACCAGCCATTTCTCTAGCAGCTTTTGGCCCAGGTAAGGCAGCATTTGGACTTGACATAATTAATAATTCTGGTTCAAATTCAAGTAATTTTTTCATAGTATCTATACAATGGTTTGCTGGATGCATTTTTGCACCAGAAGTTACTTCTCTTACGTTAATTCTCGTAGCTTCTGCTCTCTCGTCCATTAAAAAAGCTAGCAACAAAGATGAGCCAATGGTCCCATTTTTAAGAATACCTATCTTAAGTATTTTACCTTCTTCGCTCATTTGAAACACCTTATTTTATAATTTCAAATTGTTATATTAAAAGTATATAACCTTACAATTTTTCAATGTTTTTATTTTTTTTTTAAAATTTTATATAAAATAGAATGCTATAAGATAATACAAATTATAAAAAATTTAATGATTAATTTCGACTTTAAGGAGAAGTAAATATAATGGAGATCAATGGTGTAGAAATTGAAAAAAATGCCTACTGTGAAGCATTTGGGGCTGTTTTTAGCAGAATTTTAATAACTGCTAAAAATGAAAAATGGGCTAAAATCGCTGCTCAGATTACCACTGGATATGGAACCTCAACTATTCATTGCGATGCAGAAGCTGGAATAGATTTATATGTCTCACCAGAAAAGACTCCTGATAACCGTCCAGGAGTAATTCTAATGTTCTTTAAAAATAAAAAAGAAGAAATGAGTAAAGTAGTTATGAATCGAGTAGGACAATGTGTTTTTACCTGCCCTACAACTGCATGTTTTGATGCGTTAGATATTTCCTTAGATCCAGAGAAAATATTTGAAATAAAATTAGGGGCAAATCTAAAATTTTTTGGTGATGGATTTCAAGAAAAAGTTGAAGGAAGATATCCTTTTGAAGCGTGGTCAATTCCAGTTATGGAAGGAGAATTTATAGTTCAAAGTATTGCTAAAGTTGGGAAGGGAATTGCCGGGGGAAACTTTTTAATAATTGGAAAAGATCAAGACTCTACGTTAGAAGCAGCTCAAAAGGCAATAGAAGCTGTAAAAGATGTTCCTAATATAATAACTCCATTTCCCGGTGGTATAGTACGTTCTGGTTCGAAGGTTGGCTCAAAGTATAGCTTTCTTAATGCTTCTACCAATGAACCACTTTGCCCAACTTTAAGAGAAAAAATAAGCAATTCACAATTAAGAGAAGGAGATAATTGCGTCTATGAAATTATTTTTGATGGCGCTACTGAAGAAGCTATTAAAACCGCAATGAAATTGGGAATTGAAGCAGCAGTTAAAGTTTCAGGGATAAATCGTATATCTGCAGGGAATTATGGAGGAAATCTTGGTAAGTTTCAGTACAATCTATATGAGCTCTTAGGATAAGGCAATATTAATAATTTTGAAGATATAAAAAAATAAAAGTCATTTTAATTATAATTTTCTTTTTATTTTTCGTTTAGGAATACCCTCTTTTTCCTCATCTTTAACAAGTTCAATTTCTTCAATTTCTTTTTCTTCAAGTTCCTCTTTAATTGATTTTGATTTTTCTTTTTTCTTGTGGAATGTCTTTTTAGTAGATGTTTCTTTCTTTTTATGAATAATATTTTGAGATTCTCCAAATTTAGTTTTGAAATAACCATAAATAATACCAATACCTGAAAGAATCCCAATACCTAATCCTGCAAAAAACAAAATCCATAGTAAAAAATTACTTAAAACATCTGGGATAATTCTGATTCCTTGAGGAGCTTTATCGTAGTCATCAATAAGACTTGTAACTGCACCATCTGAATCAATAACATAAAGATATACATCCCAAACTCCTGTTATTAAATCATAAGTCCTAAAGATAATTTCAGTGTTTTGTCCAATATATTCTCGAGTTATATTAAACCATTCATTATTTTGATTTAAAAGTGCAACTTTAACATATGATACTCCTTCTTTGTCAGATACATTAAATTTAAAAACTATATTTCTACCATAAGGTATAGAAATAGCTTGATCCATACTTAATCCATTTATAGTATAACTATGAATTTCAGGGGCATTGTTCTTCACTGTTAGAAAAGTTTCTTTTGAAAAAGATCCTCCATGTTCATCACTCACCCTCACTTCAATTTTATATTTCCCAATAGGATTATATGCTGGAATATGAAAGGTATCGGAAAATGAATTTTCACTATCAAATTCTATTAAATTTTGAAGCACAAGAGCACCTTCAGCATCATAAATATACATTGTTGGTACTAAATTTTTGGATAGAGTTTCTATATCAGTGCAATTAAATGAGATAGTACAGTCCTCTGTTCTAAATATTTCATCAGGAGAAAATTCAATATTTGAGCTAATTATTGGATCATTATTTCTTACGTAAAAAGGAAAATAAGCTGTTCCTTTTTTTCCATCATTTTTATCAGTTATATTTAATTGTATATAATAGAATTGATTTTTCTCAATGAAAGTCTCATTTTTTATCGGAAATGTGAATTGAACAATATTTTTTCCAAGGTTTAGTAGATCATTTTGGATCAGTACATCTAAACTATCAACAACAGTAACATTCCATGTAAAATCATAAGTTGAAAAATTGCATACTATCATTTCAGCATTTAAAAAATCTTCAATATAATATTCAGAACTATTTAGATTTACCAAATAATTTGTAACAATTGTGAAATTCGTGTAAGTAGTATGTGAATTTAATAATGTATTTGTCTCATTGTAAATTAAAAAACTTACATTCTGAAATCCTAACGGTGCATTATATTCGGGCTTATATTCATAGAAGTATTTATCATTACCAACAAAAGCCATATCATAATATCTTGTTGAACCATTGCTAAAGGTAATTTGCATTTTTGAGTGATCCACGTCATCAATTTGTTCTATATCAAATGTATCAATAGTGAAATTGATAGATTCAAACAGACGATAAATAATTGTAGCATTTTGTTCTATTGCCCATAAAGGAAAAGCATAATCAGCAATTTCAGGACTAAAAAGTTCTTCATTTTGGTAATAATTAGAATTTACATCAAGAAATTGCAAATTATTTATTGATAATATAGCCAGACTAGAAAAAGAGCTGAAAAAAATAAAAAGAATTAGTACCGTTATCTTATATTGTTTAGTTACCAAAATATCATCATCTTCTTAATTTCTTATGTTTTATATCTTTATTTTTAAAATACAAGATAATTCCAATAGGCACAATACCAGGCAATAAATAGAATAAAATTAGATTTAATGTTGATAATTCAAGAGATACTCCAAAATAGAATAATGCAATTTCTTGATCTTTACTATCTGTTAATTTTACTCTATAAGTCCTTATCCCAAATTCATAAGGATTTATAGTTGGTACAATTTTTGCTACAATAATATTTTCTCCAGTATTTAAATCTGCTATATTTGTCCCAAATTTTATACCGTTTATATACAATGAGAACGCTTCTGAAATTTCTTGATTATTTTGGATTATAATTATTAAGTACGCAGACTTACCTTGTGGGATGCTTTCGGGAAATGTGGCGCTTATAATTTCAAACTTTGGTATAATTTCTACTGTAAAGATTTGTGAATAGTATTCTGTAGTATTTATTGAAATTTTCATTTCTATTCTAATTGTATCATTCAATATTGATTCTAATGTTTTTAAATAGTAAACTACAGTTATTGTTTCTTTTTCGCTTAAACTTTCCTCTGTTATAATATCTTCAATACTATTTTCAGTAATTCCAGTAAAACTTACATTTACATTTTGAGTTGCATTAGGGAGAAAATTTTTCAAATTCATAGATACAAATAAATTTTCTCCTTTCACCACTTTATCTTGATAGAGTAGGTTACTGTAGTCAAAGGAATATCCAATTTCTATTATCTCTTTGATTTCTAAATAAAGTATAGAACCTTCTTTTATTCTGAAAAATATTTCACTACTTCCGGGTTCTGCGCCAAATCTAGCTGTAAGGTTAAAATCTATCTGGATTAATTCTTTAACAATGGTAAAATTAATTTCCTGAGAAGGAAAATTAACAATATCTTGACCCTCTATAGATACTGTTAAGGTTAAATTATCATTACGTGTATAATTTATAAATAGAGAAACATTTACGATTGGCCCCTGATATAAGATTCCCGGTAAACCTTCAATTGATTCATTAATTAATCCAGAAACAACATTAAACCGCTTAAGAGTGTTTGTTAGTTTAAAGAATGTTGTATTCCCCCAAACATAAATATAATATCCATCAATTATAGGTAAGGTTTCATTAATTTCGTAAAGAAGAGAATAGGAAGTGTTAGGGTCAATAATTATATCATCAAATTGATAAAAAAAAGTTCCATTAGGATATTTAAAAATATAATTAATACTATAATTGGAAATATCATGTTGTACAGTAAAACGTCCATAAGATTCATTTTCAGGGTTATAATATTGACCGATTTTTCTAAATGAATAGGTTGAAGTTAAATTCATGACATCTTGATTGAAGATAAAAGATGGTGCTTCTCCTGATGCATTATACTTTACATTTATAACTGTGCTATTATAAATTTCAAAAGCATTCAAATAAGCTTTACTTAATTTAAGATTTGAGTTAAATGATTTAGTACTATTAGTGAAAGAAAAATCATAAGCATGGTTAATGTTATCATATAGATTATATTGGATAGACTTGTATATTTCCAATGCTTTATTGTAGTATGTTACATTTCCCGTTACTTCAAAAAATTTCAAACAAGCACTCATCATTAGGGCATTATCATTAAGGTTTAGACTATTATCAAATTCAGTCCAATCAGGTCTAACAATTCTCTTGTAAAGATTTACAGTATCATTCCAGAAATGTGAATTTAAGGTATTATAAAGTTGATTGGCTCTTTTCAGATAAGTAGAATCATTTTTCATACCCGATGCAGTCCAAAATTCTAACAATGTAAAGATTCCTAAAGCATTTGTACTTAAATAATAAAAATTATCTGTTCCCCCTATAGGCGCCCAATTTTCATTTCCTCGATGATAGAATGCCTTATCTGCTGAATCCCACATATATTCATTAATATTATCCATGGTTAGGTTTGCTAGTTCGTAAGCTCTATCTTTTATAGAATTATCTAAACCGAGATCTTGATAAGTTCGGTGAATTAAGAGATTTGCTAATATACTATAAAAATTACTTTCAACATGCTTTGTATTCGAAGAATTGTAATCATAAAATCCATTATATGAATATCTATTATCCCAAAATTCAGACGAGTTTATTAAATAGAACATTTCATTAATAGACTGTCTTGGAGTTGTTCCACTAACAGTGAAACTATTAATATCAGGACCTATATTTTCAATTAATAGGAAAATTGGCAATAAATTATCAATTAAAAATCTATTGTTGTTCTTGATTTCCCCAGTTGTGTTATCAATCGATTTAACAAAACCATATTTGAATTCATTAACATCACCATTATACCAGAGTGTCGTATCCTTCAAATTTAAATATATTTCATATGTTTGAATATCATCAATTTCCATTTTCATTAATGAGTTGTAATATAGTAAATTATCTTCCGAGAAAATTGTACCATCTAAAATATCGCCATCTTGGTCTCCATATCTATAATAAAGATCAATATCAAAATCTAAGTCAGATTGATATTTATTTGTAAAAAAATTGCGTAGTAGAGTAAAATTCTCTGTAAATGGATCTTGAAGCATTGAAGTTGCAGATGTAGTTTTCAAATTATTAATTATAGTATCAGAGTTATCATTATTATTGTTAGAGAAATTATCATCGGAATATTTAATTCCAAAATGATTTCCGTTAATATATATAAAATTTAATATAATCAAAAATGAAAAGAATAAGCATATTATTATTTTTAGTCCTTGCTTTTTCAACTTTCCCCTTTTTCTAATATTTAACAAGTTTAAAAATCTCATATTGATTTAAATATAGCAAATGAACAAGTATTTACCAATGTTTACTTTTTAAATTATATTTGTAAAAAATCCTTCTCTTTAAAATTTTTTTGGAAGGAATCATATAGATCATAATATTTAGCAAAAGTGTAAGATTTAATTCTTTTTTGTTGATTTTTTGATTCTACAAATTTACTTTGAAACACGAGTCTTAGATTCTTTAAAAAAAGATTCTTAGAAATATAGATTATTTAGAAGTATTGAGTTTTTTTCTTATTAGCTGAATCAAATCAATAACTTTAACTCTATCTTGTTTCATTGAATCCCTATATCTAATTGTAACGGTATTGTCTTCTAAAGACTCATAATCAATTGTAACGCAATACATTGTACCTATTTCATCTTGCCTTCTATATCTTTTTCCTATAGAACCCGCAGCATCAAAAAATGAACTAATTCGATTTTCTAATAAATCTCTGTGAATCTTAAGTGCTAAATTTCTAATACTTTCTTTGTTTTTAACAAGTGGAAAGACAGCAACGGTATTGGGAGCTAAATCTGGAATGAGTTTTAAATTTATTCTATCTTCTTCTACATTAAAAGTAGTTTCAAGGAGAGTGTAAATAATTCTGTCAATTCCAAAAGCAATTTCAAGAATTTGAGGAATTTCTTTAATTTCTGAATCAGAACTCATACTTACTTCAAAATTCTGGTTTGAAAATTCACTATGCCTTTTTAAATCATAATTAGTTCTATCATGTACTCCACAAATCTCAACCCATCCAAACTGTCTTGTTTTTATCTCTAAATCCCAAGCATCATCAGCATAGTGAGCACGTTCATTTATTGAATGTTGTCTAAATCTAATTACTTCCTCTGGAAACCCTAGAATTTTAGTTAAATAATAACTTATATACATACAATAAGCATACGCAGGTTTTTTTAAAATCTTGGTTTTGATTGCCTTCTCAAGTGAAATTATATCAGGTCTATCAATAATTTTTTCTTGGAGTGTCCAATCTAATAATGGTAATGTCGATTTTTTGATTTCCTCATAATCATCAAATACCATTTCTTGTTGCTTACCGATAAAGATTTGTAATTCAAATTGATCAAATGCTCTCATTCGAAGAACTCCTTGTCGTGGAGAAATTTCATTTCGATATGCTTTACCAATTTGGTAAATTTTAATGGGATACTGCCTTCTGGCATCTTGATCTAAACGATTAAATAATAAATAAGTTGTTGTTGCTGTTTCTGGTCGTAAATATGCAGTAACATTGTTTCCAACAGAGGTTTTCAACATCAAATTATATTCTTCAATTTTTTGAAAATTACTTCCGCATTTTGGGCAATTTAATTCATGTTTTTTGATTAAATTTTCCATTTCTTCAAATGATAAGCCATCTATCATTAATTCGGGAAGATTTTCTTGAAGAAATTTATCTGCCCTATACAACGTGTTGCATTTATTACATCTCATTACAGGATCAACAAATCTTTCTAAGTGTCCTGAAGCCTCCCAAACGATACTTGGCATGATTGTTGGGCACTCAACCTCTCCAAAACCAAAATAACGACATTCTCGTCTAAAAAGATCTAAGATATTGTTTTTAAGAGCCATCCCTGCCGGACCATAGGAATAGAAACCGGCAAGTCCACCATAGATTTCTGGAGAAGGCCCCCAAATGAACCCACGGCGTTTTATGAGTGAATTAAACGTCTCAATGTTATTCTCGATTTTCATATAGATTTTAAAAGTGTATTATACTATTTGTATTTTAAGATATTACAAGTAAATTAAAATAAATTTTTATAATAGGAATATAATAATATTATCATAATTAAAAAAAAATGTGTTAGAATATGTTGTTTCAAGCGAATTTCCAATATTTCGGCTTCTGGGACGCTCTTGAGTTTGGGCTCTATTTTGTTATTGTTGGGTATTTCTTCCTCTTATTTTTCTACTTCCTATTCATACGATATAGAACTTCAAGGAAGTTGTATTGGCTGTTTTTTAGCTTGTTTTTTCTATGTTTTGGTATTGCACGCGTATTTTTCATTGTATATTATTTTTTCGGTCCAGAACTATTCGATGGAGGTAATAGTACTGAAGTTGTGGCTTTTTTAATGATAAATTTTCGCTTTGCTACATTCTTTACTTGGATGGGGGTAGCTTGTGCTGTTGGAGTTTTAGGAATTCTCTTGTTTCCACCTGAAATAAAAGAGGAAAAAAAAGGGAAAAAATCATTAGTCGAATGGTTTAAAAAGAAAAAAAATCTCGAATTACTTATTCGGATAGGATTATTTGCTCTTCCAATTATTATAGGGATTCTTGCATTAACATTATCAGATAGCTTATTTATGGATCCTGATTTCCGTGATGATTATGGTATTAGTATTGAATTAACGTTGATAAGATTTGGTTCATGGGAATATCCTCTTGGTAGATTTCTGTTTAATTTTATTTTTATGCCCTTATTCCTTGTTTTAATCCCGTTTATCTTTCTTTATCTAGCTTGGAAAACATTTGGAGTATTAAGAAAATCATATGCTTTAAATGCTATTGGGTTTCTTCTTTATTTTATTGGAGGGAGAATAATGCAAGGAGTATTAGATGTAGCTACATTACCCCATTTAAGAGCTGTAATGCCCCCATTACTAATATTACTAGCACTTCTTATTCTAGTAATTGCAAATAATTACGAACAACTTAAATAAAAAAGTTTTACTTTTAATTCTTATAATTATTTTAATCATTTCTTATTCAAAACCAATTCTTAGGATAAGTAGGAACAATTAAAAAACCAACTTTTAATTACTAATTGAAAAAAAGATTAAAAATTTAAAATTGAATCTCTTTAAATTTAATATATTTGAAATATATAATATAGAAATTAATTAAAAATTCAAGATATTATCCATGTCTGTCCACGGAAATCAATATTTATTACCATTTTTTATCAGAAAGGATTCTCTTCCCCTTTC
>Ga0307444_1000031_pt1 | contig 67799 bp, 68 predicted proteins | sample SalMarSW160340MG_FD_202145 | JGI IMG/M metagenome (GOLD analysis project Ga0307444, IMG submission 202145) | Salt marsh sediment microbial communities from the Plum Island Ecosystem LTER, Massachusetts, United States - SW1603-40 | ecosystem: Environmental > Aquatic > Marine > Intertidal zone >...
TGGAGATGGAAGCGGACCGCATGGTCAATCTCCGGCTCACCCCGGAGGATGTGAAGACCGAGCGCGACGTGATCCTCGAGGAACGCCGCTCCCGTGTCGACAACGACCCGGGCAGCATCCTGCAAGAACAGATGATGGCGGCGCTCTACCGCAACCATCCTTACGGCATTCCCATCATCGGCTGGGAACATGAGATGGAGGAACTGACCCGCGAGGACGCCCTGAGCTTCTATCACCGCTTCTACGCCCCGGAGAACGCGATCCTCATCGTCGCCGGAGACGTCGAGACGGATGAGGTGAGGGCGCTCGCCGAGAAGACGTTCGGCAAGATCCCGCGGCACGGCGAGCACGTGAAGCGCGTGCGTCCGCAAGAGCCTGAGCATGATGCGGCAGTCACGGTGACCCTCGAGGATGCCCGCGCCGGCCGCACCACGGTGCAGCGCTATTACATCGCGCCGAGCTACGCCTCCGCCAAGCCCGGCGAAGCGGAAGCCATCGACCTCCTAATGCGTATCGCCGCCCATGGCGCCACGAGCCGCATCTATAAGCGACTCGTTGTCGAGCAGAAGGTCGCGGCGAGCGCCGGCGGCTGGTACACCGATTCCGGTCTCGATTCCGGCCGGGTCGGCTTCTACGCTATCGCCGGCGCGGCGCACACGGACGAAGACCTCGAAAGGGCTATCGACGGCGTCATTGCCGAACTGCGTGAGACAGGCGTGACGCAAGACGAGCTCAACCGCGCCCGCGCTTCGCAAGTGGCCGAGTTCGTCTACAACTCCGACTCCATTTCCCGCATGGCCCGCCAATATGGCTGGCGCCTCGCCGCCGGCATGAGCGTCGAGGACGTGGAGGAATGGCCCGACCGGCTGAAGCAGGTGACCGTGGACGACATCCGCGCCGTGGCCCGCAAGTATCTTGTTGAAAACGACTCGGTCACGGGAATTCTCAAACCAGTCCCCGAATATACGAGCAGCATTGGCAACAAGCCCGCCCAAGCGGCTGGGAACGGAAAGTCGTAGACGCGGATGACAGTTCGCTCTTCGCTTTTCCCCAAAATGGTCCGGCTTGGTGCGTCGCTTGCGGCGCTGGCGCTGCTGGCGACACCTGCGGCGGCCAAAGGGAGCGGCATGAAGATTCAAGAAGTTACGAGCCCCGGCGGTATCAGGGCTTGGCTCGTGGAGAGCCACGCCAATCCGTTGATCGCCATGCGCTTCGCCTTCCGCGGCGGCGCATCCCAGGATGAGCCGGGCAAAGACGGGGTGGCCTATTTTGTGACGGCCATGATGGACGAGGGCGCCGGCGATCTCGATTCCACCGCCTTCCAGGAGCGCGAGCAGGCGCTCGCCATGCGCATGGATTTCGACGCCGGCCGCGACGTCATGCTCGGCAGCCTGCAGACGCTGACCGCGAACAAGGACGAGGTCTTCGATCTCCTGCGGCTCGCCATGGCGAAGCCCCGCTTCGACGAGGATGCGCTCGCACGCGTACGCGCGCAGATTCTCGCCGGGCTCAAATTCGATGAGAACGATCCCGAGACCGTGGCGTCGATCGCCTGGGACAAGCTCGCGTTCCACGATCATCCTTACGGCCGCCCGGTGAAGGGCACGATGCAGTCGGTCTCCGCCATCACCGCCGACGACCTTCACAATTACGTCCGCCGCGTGTTTGCGCGTGACAAGCTCGTGATCTCGGTGGTCGGCGACATCGATGCCGAGGAACTCGGCAAGGCACTAGACAAGATCTTCGGCGACCTGCCCGAAAAATCCGAGCTTGCGCCCGTGGCCGATGCGAACCCGACATTGGGACCCAGGCGCGAGGTCATCGTCATGGACGTGCCCCAGTCTGTGGCGCAGTTTGGTCTGCGCGGCGTCTCGCGCCACGATAACGATTTCATCCCGGCCTATGTGCTGAACTACATCGTCGGCGGCGGCGGTTTCTCCTCGCGGCTGATGGAAGAGGTGCGCGAAAAGCGCGGTCTCGCCTATTCGGTCTATTCCAACCTCTATCCGTATCAGCACGGCGCCGTGTTCATCGGCAACGTAGCAACCAAGAACGAGGCGGTCGCCCGGTCGCTCACGGTGATCCAGGACGAATTGGGGCGGTTGGCGGACGAGGGACCGAGCCAGGCGGAACTGGACAGCGCCAAGGCCTATCTGACCGGTGCCTACGCGCTGCGCTTCGAGTCGTCGACGAGCATTGCAAGCCAACTCCTGTGGATCCAGATCGAGGATCTCGGCATCGACTACGTCAAGAAGCGCAACGCGCTCGTCGAGGCGGTGACCATGGACGACGTCAAGCGCGTCGCCAAGCGTCTGCTCGCGCCCGACCGGCTCCTCACCACCATCGTCGGCAAACCGGTGGAGCCCGCCGCGGTGGCGGGACAAGGGGCCCCGGGCTAGCCCTTCATTCGAGTCTTCAGGCCGTAGAATCGGATAAAGTGCCGAGCCTGCCGGCATCGCTGGCGGACACCGGAGGCATGCGATGGCTATTCGTCAGCTGCCGCCGAACCTCATAAATCGCATCGCCGCGGGTGAGGTGGTCGAGCGGCCTGCAAGCGTCGTCAAGGAGTTGGTCGAGAACGCGATCGACGCGGGCGCGTCCCGCATCGACGTGACGGCCACGGGCGGCGGCTTGAGCCTGATCCGCGTCACCGACGACGGCGCCGGCATGGGCCCCGAGGACCTCGCTCTCGCCGTCGAGCGGCACGCCACCTCCAAGCTCGCCGGCGACGAGCTCTCGCACATTTTGACGCTCGGCTTCCGCGGCGAGGCGCTGCCCTCGATCGGCGCCGTGGCACGGCTTGCGATCACGAGCCGCGCGAAGGGCGCCAAGGAGGCCTACGCAATTGCCGTGGATGGCGGGCGGAAATCCCCGCTGAAGCCGGCGGCGCTGGGCGCCGGCACCGAGGTCGAGGTGCGGGATTTGTTTTACGCAACGCCCGCCCGCCTCAAATTCATGAAGTCCGAACGCGCGGAAACCGCGGCCATCGGCGATGCGGTAAAGCGGCTCGCCCTCGCCCACCCGGAGGTCGCCTTCTCGCTCTCCACCGGTGAGCGCACCACGCTCCGCCTCGACGCTTGCCCGCCGGGCCTGCTCGATCACGCTCTGGCGCGGCTCGGGCGTATCCTCGGCTCCGACTTCGTCGACGATGCGCTTCCCGTGCAGGCGGCGCGGGGGTCCATGACCGTGCAAGGCTTCGCCGGGCTGCCGACCCTGCACCGGCCGAACGGCTTGCAAGCCTATCTCGTGGTGAACGGACGCCCCGTGCGCGACAAGCTCATGGCCGGCACGGTGCGCGCGGCCTATGGCGATCTCGTGCCGCACGGGCGCTACCCCATGCTGGCGCTGTTCCTGACCCTGCCGCCCGACGAGGTGGATGTGAACGTCCATCCCGCCAAGACCGAGCTCCGCTTCCGCGATCCCAATGGGGTGCGCTCGCTTCTGATCGGCGCGCTTCGCGAGGCGCTCGGCGCCGCCGGTCACCGCGCCACCGCGAGCCTGTCGCACTCCGCCCTTCAGCGCATGGTGCAGCCGTCGGGCGCGTCTTCGCCGTCACCGATGCCGCGCCCGCAACCCTATGCGAGCCAAACCCGCCGCGAAAGCTTCGGGTTCGCCGAGCGGGCGCAAGCGCCCTTGGCCGACGTTGCGGCGCCCTCCGCCGACATGCGCGGGGCCGCGCGCGAAGACGACACCGCCGCCGACTACCCGCTCGGCGCCGCCCGCGCGCAGGTGCAAGACACCTTCATCATCGCCGAGACCGGGGACGCGCTCGTCATTGTCGATCAGCATGCGGCTCATGAACGCCTCGTCTATGAGCGGCTGAAGGGCGCCCTGGCGGATGGCGGGATCACGCGGCAGATGCTGCTCATCCCCGAAGTGGCGGAGCTCGACGGCGAGGCCGCGGCGAGCCTCCTTTTCGCCGCGGACGAGCTTGAGCGCCTCGGCCTCGTCGTCGAGGCTTTCGGGCCCTCCGCCGTCGTCGTGCGCGAGGTGCCGGCGCTGCTCGGCACCTGCGACGTGAAAGGCCTGCTGTCCGACCTCGCCAATACGCTTCTCGAAGCGGAGGAGGAGGGGGAAGGGCGGCGCCTCCTTGCGGCAAAGCTCGACCAGGTGCTGTCCACCATGGCCTGCCACGGCAGCGTGCGCGCCGGGCGGCGGCTGAGCCCCGATGAGATGAACGCGCTCCTGCGCGACATGGAGAAGACGCCCTTCTCCGGCCAGTGCAATCACGGCCGCCCCACCTATATCGAGCTCAAGCTCAGCGATATCGAGAAGCTGTTCTCTCGCCGCTAGCGGGCGTCAAAGTTGGACCCGGTCGGTGCCTTGATGCTCGGTGACGCATTGCGCGAGCGCGGTGATGGCGTCGCGCGTGCCGGTCAGCTTGATGGTGAAGTCGGCGCCGTCGGTCGCGATCCTGAGCACCTTGCCGTGGCGCATGGCCTCGATCACTTGATCGGAGTTCTCGAGCGGGATGAGGATGCCGTGGGGGTCGACCACCTTGGCCACGGCGGCGATCGGGTCGCGTTTGTCGACGAGAAGCAGCACGGCCTTGCTCGTGCCCACTTCGAAGGTTCGCTTGTCGTCGGCGATGACGATGCCCCAGTCGAAGTCCTTACTGATGACGAACCCCACCAGGACGTCGTCCTCGGCTTGCGCCGTCATGGTGCAGTCGGAGAAATGCCCGTCCGAGTCGTAGTTCGCATCGCCCTGCCACACACCCGAGGTAAAGGTGTCCTTGGGAGCCTCCGCGGCCGCGGCGGCCGCCAACAATAAAGGCGCCAATAGCAGCGCTCTCAAACTCATCAGTCCTCCCCGTATCGCCCTCCTTGCATCTAAACACATTTTGCCGACTTGAGGGAAAATCGCCCGCCTCATCCGGGAAGTCTGGCAATGCCGATTTCCGTGGTGCCGTAGCGGCGCCGGTCGATCTCCGAGAAAGGGGCCGGCCACGCCGGGGCGATGTCGGCCCGCTCCTCCAGCACGGCGATGGCGCCGGCTTTGATCCATCCGCCTTCAACGGCTGCCGCGAGCGCCCGTTCCCCGAGCCCCCTGCCGTAAGGCGGATCGCAGAACACGAGGTCGAACGGGGAGATCGTGCCCGCAGGCCCGAGCCGCGTCGCGTCTCGCCGCCAGATCTTGGTGACGCCGGTGAGCGCCAGCGCCTCCACGTTGCGGCGGATGGCGGCGCGGGCAGCCGTGTCGTCCTCGATGAAGAGGCAGAAGCGCGCGCCGCGCGACAGCGCCTCGAGCCCGAGCGCGCCCGAGCCCGCGAACAGGTCGAGCACGCGCAAGCCCTCGAAGTCGATCTCGGGCGTCCCATGCTCCAGCACGTTGAACAGCGACTCGCGCACGCGGTCGCTCGTCGGCCTTGTTCCGAGCCCTTTCGGCGCCTCGATGGTCTTTCCTTTGAACTTGCCGGCGATGATCCTCATGTGCGGCGCGTCGCCTGCCGGTCGAGCTGTCCGCGGCGGAGACCGAGCTCACCGGCGAGCTTCGTGCCGAGCTGGTCCACCAGCACCTTCGGCTTCACCTCCTCGAGCGCGCCCGGGGCCAGCTCGCCGAGGGCAAACGGCCCGAACGACACGCGGATCAGCCGATTCACCGTGAGCCCTAGATGCTCGGCGATGCGCTTCACCTCGCGGTTCTTGCCCTCGCGAAGCGCAATGGTGAGCCATACATTGCTGCCTTGCTCCCGCTCGATGCGCGCCTCGACTGGGCCGTAGCGCACCCCGTCGATGGTGATGCCGGCCTTCAGCGCATCGAGCGCGTCTTGGCCGACGCGTCCGTGCGCCCGCACCCGGTAGCGGCGCAGCCAGCCCGTGCTCGGCAGCTCGAGATGCCGCGCGAGCGTGCCGTCCGTGGTGAGGAGCAGCAGACCTTCCGTGTTGATGTCGAGCCGCCCGATCGAGACGACCCGGGGCAAGCTCTCAGGCAGCGCCTCGAACACGGTCTTGCGCCCTTGCGGGTCTCTGTGGCTGGTCACGAGCCCCTTCGGCTTGTGATAGCGCCACAGCCGCGCCGGGGCCGCATGCGGCATAGGTTTGCCATCGACGGTGATCGTGTCGCTGTCCGAGACCACGTGAGCTGGGGTCTTGAGCACCTTGCCGTTCACCGCCACGCGGCCCGCTTCGACCCATTTCTCGGCGTCCCGCCGCGAGCAGAGCCCGGCGTGGGCCATCGCCTTGGCGATGCGCATGGGCTCAAGCCGGGCAGGGGGCGCATCCCCCCTTTTCCGGGGCGCTTGACCCCGGCTTCGCTTCTCGCCCACCTTGCCGCCCATGACGGCGAAGCTTGCAGAACCGGGGCGCAAGGGCAAGGCGAACACGCCGATGGACCTCGCGTTGGGCGAGGCCGCGGCTGCGTTGACCCGCGGCGAGGTGCCCATCGGCGCCGTGGTGGTGGACCCCGACGGCGCGGTGCTGGGATCCGCCGGCAACCGCACGCTCGAGCTGCGCGATCCAACGGCGCACGCGGAACTTCTCGCCATTCGCGAGGCCTCCGCCAAGCTCGGAAGCGAACGGCTCGTCGACTGCGATCTCTATGTGACCTTGGAGCCCTGCGCCATGTGCGCCGCCGCCATCTCCTTTGCACGCATCCGCCGGCTCTATTTCGGCGCAAGCGACCCAAAGGGCGGCGCCGTCGAGCATGGGCCGCGCTTTTTCGCGCAGCCCACCTGCCACCACGCGCCGGAGGTCTATGGCGGGCTCAGTGAGACCGCCGCCGCGACCCTGCTCAAGGACTTCTTCGCCGCCCGCCGTTAGGTGGCGCTAGGCCTAGAGGTCATCGAGATTGAGGTCCCACCTGCCGGGCGTGTACCAGAGGCAGCCGTTGAGCGCCTTGGACCACAGGCATTTCTGGCCGGGGCGGGGACCGGCCAGCGTGCCGTTCCGCTTATGGGTGAGGAGCGAGTCTTCCCAGCGCTGGCCGACGCTCTCGGCGGCGAGCGCGACGCTCGTCGAGACGACGATCAGACAAAGGGCGATGAGCGAAGATTTCATGCAAGCCTCCACGGGGTAGAGGCGTAGTATTCCCGTCACCGACTAACAGGTGGTTGAGTATATCAGTGAATAATCAGTGACTTAGCAATTGATATGCATGAAATACTCGCGTCGAATGTCGAAGAAAATTTTATTCAATAAGTATCGGCGGTTCGCCTTGCGGCACGCCCTATGGGCGCCGAGACGAACCGACTAGGAACAGGCTCGCTGCGCAATGCGCGCAAAGCTCGATCACTGCATAAAAGCGAAGAAGAAGCTTAGTTGGGCCCCAGACCGTACGGCTGCGGGTACTGTGCATTGGGGTCGTGCGGCCACGTATTCTGCGGATAGAAGCTCCGCTCGATGGCCTGGTTCTCGACCTGGCCCTTGGTGTAGGGGACGAAGCCGAAATACCCGCTCCAGCCGCGTTTGCCTGGCCCGGTGGTCACGTAGGGATAGATGGGCGTCCGGCCGCGCTGATAGATCCTGGCCTGCTCGACCGGAGACTGGGGGGTCGGAAGCTGGACGGCGAAGCCGGACATCGCGTGCGCCGGGGCGGTCCAGGTCAGGAGCCAGAGATAGAAGAGAATCGCAGCAACCCCCACGATACCGGAGACGGTCTTCTTGGTGGCGGGGAAGTCGTAAGTCATGTGATTCTCGTTTTCTCTCGGCGTCGGCCAGATGACTTGGAAATAGTGACCGCATCATGAAAAAGCAACGGCTCACCACAAGAAAACATGGCAGAAGCGTGTTTGTCGCCCGCCCCGGCGACTTTCGGTGAATTTCTCGCTAAGCCCGGCGCTGCGTCTTCCGTGCGACCGCGCGCCAGCCGATGTCGCGGCGGCAGAAGCCGCCAGGCCAGTCGATCCTGTCCACGGCCGCGTAGGCGCGGGATTGTGCCTCGCCGATATCCGCGCCCCGCGCGGTGACGCCGAGCACGCGGCCGCCATCGGCAAGGATTTTGCCGCCCGCGCGTCTGGTCCCGGCGTGGAAGATCTCGACGTCCGGGCCGTCGGCAGCGTCCTCCAGCCCCTTGATCTCGGTACCCTTGGCATAAGCGCCCGGATAGCCCTTCGCCGCCATCACCACGCAGAGCGCTGCATCGTCGTGCCAGTCCAGCGTGACGCCGGCGAGTTCCCCTTGCGCCGTCGCGACGAGCGCCGGCAAGAGGTCCGATTTGAGGCGCATCATCAGCGCCTGCGCCTCCGGGTCGCCGAAACGCACATTGTATTCGATGAGCTTCGGGACCCCGTCCTCGATCATCAGTCCGGCATAGAGCACGCCTTTGAAGGGCGTGCCCCGGGCGCGCATGGCGGCGACCGTGGGCGTGATGATCTCGTCCATGACGCGCGCACATAGCGCGTCCGTCATGATGGGCGCCGGCGAGTAGGCGCCCATGCCGCCGGTGTTGGGCCCGATGTCGCCGTCATAGGCCCGCTTATGGTCCTGCGCCGTCACGAGCGGCAGGGCCGTCTCGCCGTCGACCAGAGCGAAGAAGCTCGCCTCCTCGCCGGAAAGATGCTCCTCGACCACGACCTCGGCTCCGGCTTCGCCGAACGCACCCGAGAAGCAGGCATCGATCGCCGCATGGGCCTCGAAATGGCTGGTGGCGATGACCACGCCTTTGCCGGCGGCGAGCCCGTCCGCCTTGATGACCACGGGGAGCGCGTGGGCCTCCACATGCGCCTTGGCGGGTGCCGCTTCCGCGAAGCGCCCATAGGCCGCGGTGGGGATGCCGTATTCGGCGCAGAGATCCTTGGTGAAACCCTTGGAGCCTTCGAGCTGGGAGGCGGCTTTGGACGGCCCGAACACGAGGAGACCGAGCGCTTCGAGGTCGTCGGCGAGACCGGCAACGAGCGGCGCCTCCGGCCCCACCACGACGAGGCCGATATCCTTCTCCTTGCAGAACCGCGCGACCGCCGCGTGGTCCGTCAGATCGAGCATGACGCAGTCCGCCACGGCTGCGATGCCGGCATTCCCCGGCGTGCAATAGAGCCGGTCGAGGAGGGGGCTCTGCGCGAGCTTCCAGGCGAGTGCATGCTCGCGTCCGCCGCCGCCGATCAGAAGCACGTTCACCGCCCGCATGCCCTCGCTTGTTCCGCTCTTGTTCGCTGCCTTATGGGCCTGTATCCCTTTGTGACAGACCCCGCGCGGCTCTTAGCACGAGACGGCGCGACCGCGAAAAGAGATGAATTGAGCATGGCCAGCCGCATGCCCACAGAGGCCCAGACGAATCTCGTCGAGTACACCGTGTCCGAGCTCGCCTTCGCGCTGAAGCGGACGGTGGAGGACGCCTATGGGCTCGTGCGGCTGCGCGGCGAGATCTCCGGCTATCGCGGCCCGCACAGCTCCGGCCATTGCTACTTCACGCTCAAGGACGAGAAGGCGTGCATCGAGGCGGTGGTTTGGCGAAGCACGTTCGCCCGCCTCAAGTTCAAGCCCGAGGAAGGCCTCGAGGTCGTGGCGCGCGGCAAGATCACCACCTATCCGGACCGCTCGAAATATCAGATCGTCATCGACGCGATCGAGCCCGCCGGTGTCGGCGCGCTCATGGCGCTGCTCGAGCAGCGGAAGAAGCTGCTCGCCGCCGAAGGCCTGTTCGATGAGGCGCGCAAGAAACCGCTGCCCTTCCTGCCGCGCGTCATCGGCGTGGTGACCTCGCCGACCGGCGCCGTGATCCGCGACATCCTGCATCGGCTCGAGGATCGCTTTCCTTCCCATGTTCTGGTGTGGCCGGTCAGGGTGCAGGGCGAGACCTGCGCGGCCGAGGTCGCGACGGCCATCGACGGCTTCAATGGGAAAGCGTCTTTCGCTTTGACGCGGCCCGACCTCATCATCGTCGCGCGCGGCGGCGGGAGCCTCGAGGATCTGTGGGGCTTCAACGAGGAGATCGTCGTCCGCGCCGCGGCGGCGAGTGCCATCCCGCTCATCTCTGCGGTGGGCCACGAGACAGATTGGACGCTGATCGACCTCGTCGCCGATCACCGCGCGCCGACGCCGACCGCGGCGGCCGAGCGCGCCGTGCCGGTACGCTCCGAGCTTCTCATCTCGGTGCGCACGTTCGGTGTGCGCGGAGCCGGCACCTTGCGCCGCGCGCTGGAAAATTGGCGGCACCGTTTTGCGGCGTCCGCGCGGGGGCTGCCCCGCCGGGCCGACATTCTGGCGCTGCCGCGCCAGCGTCTCGACACCGCGAGCCACAAGCTCCTCAGCGCGTTGCGCGCCAATACCGTGGCGCATCGCTCGGGACTGGACCGAGCGGGACCGAGGCTTAGGCCGCATCTCGTCGCGCGCGTCACGAGTATGGGCCGCGACAAGCTCATTCGCCTTGATCGTACGAAGGCGCGTGCCTTGCATACGGCGCTCGATCGCACGCGCCGCCGCCTCGACGCGCAAGCGAAGCTTCTCTCCACGCTCGGCTATCACAATGTGCTGGCGCGCGGCTTCACGCTGGTCCGTGCCGCCGACGGCACCATGCTGCGCAAAGCCTCCGAGGTAAAGCCGGGCGAAAGCCTGGACATCGAGTTCGCCGATGGCCATGTTGAGGCTCACGCAGATCCGCGCGGGGTGAAAGGGAAGGGCGAGGCGGAAGCGAAAGCGCCGCGCCGCCGCTCTGACGAAAAGCAGGGGAGTCTTCTCTGAGCATGATCCGGAAAGTTGGAACCGGTTTTCCATAAGATCATGCGTCATGACTAAGAGCGCCCTGGCAACGGATCGCCCGTGACGCTATGGTGATGGACGAAGAGAGAGAGTCGCCGATTTGATGAACCGCTTCGAACGCAATATTGGCTTCAAGGGCGAGGCCAAGCTCAAATATCTCGATGGCGAGGTGCAGGTCACGACGCCTGGCGACTTCGTGCGCTGTGCCGTCACCGGCAAGTCGATCCCGCTCGATGAGCTGCGCTATTGGAGCGTCGAGCTGCAAGAGGCCTATGCCGACGCGGCCGCATCCCTGAAACGCTACCGCGAGATCCACGCGGCCGCCGAGCCCGAATCCCGCTAGCGCTTCGTCGCTTTACTCAGAAAATCTTTTACCGAGGCCTCGTCGTCGAACGTCACGACGATGGGGAAGGGGCGGGAGCGGTGCTTCAGCTCGGCGAGCGCGCTGTCCTCGTCCTCGTCGGGGAGCCGCGCCCAGTCCTTCTCAGTCGTCACCAGCATCGCGCTCTTGTCTTCCGCCTCCTTGAGGAGACCCTTCGCGTCCTTCTCGGTGAAGCGGTGATGGTCGCGATAAGCGTGGCTGGCGATGAGACGCGCGCCGTTCGATTTGAGCGTGCCGAAGAACTTCGCGGGCCGCGCTATTCCCGCAAAGCCGATCACCGGCAGCACGCCGAGCCAGCGCGGGTCCATGTGGGGCGCAGGGGCGATCTTGGCGCGGAGCACGGGCTTGCCCGCCGCCTCGAACGAAGCGATGAGCGCGTCAGCCTTCTTGCCCTCGCCGATGACGAGAAGCGCATCGGCGCGCGCCATCTGAGCGTCGAGCGGCGCGCGCAACGGCCCGGCCGGGATGACGCGCCCGTTGCCGATCCCCGCCGCCGCGTCCACCACGATCAGGGCGAGGTCCTTGGCGAGCGAGGGGTTCTGAAAGCCGTCATCCATGACGATGACGTCGGCGTCCGAGGATTCGATAGCCTTGGCCCCGGCCACCCGGTCGGCCGAGACGATGGTGGGGGCCGCGGAGGCGAGCAGCAGCGGCTCGTCGCCGACCTCCGCCGCGTTCTGGCCTTCCGAGACCTGCACGACCCCTTTGGCCGCGCCGCCATAGCCGCGCGTGAGGAAGGCGGGCTTCCTGCCCATCGCCTTCAGAAGGGAGGCGATAGCGAGCGCCGTCGGCGTCTTGCCGCCGCCGCCCGCCGTGAAATTCCCGATGCAGATTACCGGCAGGCGTGAGCGGTAGGCCTCGCCCTTTGCCATGCGCGATGCGGCCGCCTGCCCATAGAGCGCGGCAAGCGGGGAGAGTGCCGCCGCGACCATCCCCGTCTTGCGGTACCACCAAGAAGGGGTCTCAAGAGGCATGTTGCAGCGTTGCTTTCGGGGGCAGATAAGGATCGATGGCTTGGAGCGTGCGCGGGAGCGCGCCGCTCATGGCGGCGACCGTGGCCTCGGCGTGCGCCGTCATGGCGTTCCGCGCTGCCTCGTCTTGCAAGAGGCCGAGCACCGCAACGGCGAGCGTCTCCGCGTCGGTCACTTCCTTGGCGCCGCCCGCCTTGAGGAGTTGCGTGTAGGAGTCGGTGAAGTTCTTCCAATTGGGACCCGTCAGCACCGCGGTGCCGAGCTTGATCGCCTCGACCGGGTTCTGTCCGCCATGGGGCACCAGCGATCCGCCGATGAACGCGACCGGCGCCAGCGCGTAGAACAGGCCGAGCTCGCCGATCGTATCGGCCACGTAGATATCCGTGCCGGCTTCCGGCAGCGTCCCTTGCGAGCGGAGTGCGGTGCTCAAGCCTTCGCCCGTGAGCTGCTCGGCGATCGCCACGCCGCGTTCGGGATGCCGCGGCACGATGATGGTGAGGAGATTGGGCAGCGCCTGCTTGATCATGCTGTGCGCGGTGGCGATCACCTCGTCCTCGCCGGGATGCGTGCTCGCCGCGAGCCAGAGCGGCCTGCCTGACACGGCCGACGCGAGCTGTCGCTTCTTGGCCAGATCGACGGGCGGCGGCGGCGCGTCGGCCTTCAGATTGCCGGCGTCGCGGGAGTCCGGGGTGCCAAGTTGGGCGAAGCGCTCGGCGAGGCTGTCGTTCTGGGCAAGCACGAGGTCGAAGGCCGAGAAGATCGGACGGCTCAAGCCGGGGCGCCGCCGCCAAGCCTTGAAGGAGGAGGTCGACATCCGGCCGTTGATGAGCAGCAGGGCAATGTTCCGCGCTCTCGTCTCAAGCACGAGGTTCGGCCAGATCTCCGACTCCACGAGCACCGCAAGATCGGGCCGCCAATGGTCGAGAAATCGCTTCACATAGAATTGGCGATCGAGCGGCACATATTGATGCATCGCGCCCTTGGGGAGCCGCTCGCGGGCGAGCCGCGCCGAGGTGACGGTTGCCGTGGTGAGCAGGATGCGGACCCCGGGCCGCTCCTTGGCGATGGCCTCGATCACCGGGAGCGCGGCGTTGGCCTCGCCCACGCTCGCCGCATGGAACCAGGCGAGAAAGCCGGAAGGGCGCGGCGTGCTCGCCAACCCGTATCGCTCGGAATGGCGGTCGGGCTCCTCCTTGCCGCGCCGCGTGCGCCAGGCGAGCAGCAGCGGCGCGACCGGCGCCGCGATCTTCGTCGCCAGGCGATAGGTCTTGAGCGAGAAGCCCGGCTTCGACATCTCTTCCTTGTGGAGCGGGTCTGTCGCGCCCGCGAGCGCATAGGCGCGCGCGGTCACCTCGGCGAGTGCCTGCTCGATCGCCGCACGTCCCGCCTCGAGCTGATCGGCGTCCTCGGTGTCGGGCACGCGCACGGGATCGCCGATCACGATGGCGAGCGTCGAGAACGGCAGATTGATGGTGAACGCGCTCCAGGTCGGGAGCTTCAGAAAGTGGCTGGTGGCGATGGCGAACGGCACCACCGGGCGCCCCGACTTCGCGGCAAGCGTGGCGACGCCGAGCCCCGCGCGCCGCGCCGGACCCGGCGGTACGTCCGCCGTCATCGCGACCGTGGCGCCCGAAGCGAGCGCTCGCAGCGATTCCCGCATGGCCGTCGCCCCGCCGCGATTCCGCTTTCGCTTGCCGGCGCCCGCGCCTCTGATCAGGTCCATGCCGAAGTGCTGGAGCACCGAGCCCATGATCTCCGCGTCGCCATGGCGCGAGACCATGGCTCTCACCTCCGCCGGGCGCTTGGGCTTCAGATTCGGCAACAGCACGAATTGGCCGTGCCACATCGCAAGGATTTGCGGGTGCTGCTCGAACAGCTTGGCGTCGGTGTCGGCCGGCTCGCGCTTGATGGTGCTCGTTGCGTAGATCAGGCGGATAAAGCCCGCGGCGAGCCCGCTGAGGAAAGCGACGGCGGGCTTCGATGTGAGCAGCCGTTTCACCATGCCTCTCAGGCGCCGTTATTCGCCGGGAACGGCGACGGCGCTGCCTTCGTCGGCCGTGGCGGCCGCGAAACCGCCGGCGATGCCGAATTGTGTGCGATGCAGTCTGGTGTAGAGACCGCCTTTGGCGACGAGCTCGTCATGGGCCCCGATTTCGATGATGCGGCCCTGGTCGAGCACGCAGATGAGGTCGGCCTTCTTCACCGTGGACAGCCGGTGCGCGATCATCAGCACCGAGCGGCCCTGCATCAGGCCTTCGAGCGCCGCCTGTACCTTGGCCTCCGATTCGGAGTCGAGTGAGCTGGTCGGCTCGTCGAGCAGCAGGATCGGCGCGTTCTTGTAGATTGCCCGCGCAATGGCGATGCGCTGGCGCTCGCCGCCGGAGAGAAGGCCGCCCGCCTCGCCGACGCGCGTGTCGTAGCCCTTCGGCAAGCCCGTGATGAAATCGTGCGCCGCCGCGGCTTTCGCCGCCGCGATCACCTCCTCCTCCACCACCGGCTTCGGCCCATAGGCGATATTGGCGCGGATCGTGTCGTCGAACAGCACCGGGTCTTGCGTCACGAGCGCGATGGCCTCGCGCAAGGAATCGACGGTCACATGCTTGATGTCCTGTCCGTCGATCAGGACCTCGCCCTTCTCGGGATCGAAGAAGCGCAGCGCGAGATTGACCATCGTGCTTTTGCCCGACCCCGACGGACCGACCAGGGCCACGGTCTTGCCCGGCGGCACCGTCAGGCTGACGCCCTTCAGCACCACGTTCAGGGGATCGTAGGCGAAGGTCACGTCCTTGAAGACGATCTCGCCCTTCTTGAGGGCGAGCGGCTTCGCGTCGGGGAGCTCGACCAGATTGACCTCTCGGTCAACCACGCCGAAGGCCCGGCATGCCGCCGCGATGCCTTCTTGCAGCTGCGTCTGCAAGGTGGCGACGCTCTTGAGCGGCGTATAGATCAGCAGAGCTGCCGTCATGAAGCCCATGAAGTGACCGAGCGAGAGATCGCCCCGAATGCCTTGCGTACCGGCAAAGTAGATGGCGAGCGCGAAGCCGAGGCCGACGATCAGCTCCATCGACGGGCTCGACAGAGCGCGCGCCCGCGTGCCGCGCATGGTGAACTCGAGCGCGCGGTTGATGGCGTTGGCGGCACGCTGCTCTTCCTGGCCCTCCTGCTGGTAGGCGCGCACCACGCGCATGCCGCGAAGAGTCTGGGTAATGAGCGCGGAGAGGTCGCCCGTTTCTTGCAGTGACTTCGTCGTCGATTTGCGCATCTTCCTGCGCTGCTTCGTCAACATGAACCAGGCAAACGGCATGAAGACCAGGAGCAGCACCGAGAAGCGCGGGTCCATGTAGATGATGCTGCCGACCAGGATGACGACCTTCAGCGCGTTCTCGCCAAGCGTGACGATCGAGCGGCTCGCCGTGGCACGAATGAGATTGGCGTCGTTGAGGAAGCTCGACAGCAGCCGCCCCGAATGCACCATCTGAATCCAGCCGAGATCCGCTTTGGCGAGCTTGGCGAACATCTGGATGCGGAGGTCGGCGATGAAGCGGTGGCCGAGATAGGCCACGGTGACATCGGCCACGTATTCCGAGATCGCCTTGATCGTTGTGACCACGACGATGGCCGTGGTGATCCACACGACCATGTCCTTTTGCTTGGCGACGAACACGTCGTCGGCGGTCCGCTGGATCAGGAAGGGGATGGCGCCGGTCGTCGCCGCCGTGAGCAGCATGGCGGCGGTAGCGATCAGCAGAAGACCGAGGCGCGGACGTAAGTGTTCGTGCCAGATGCGAACGATGATCTGGCCCGTCGTGTAGTGAGCGGCAAGCTCGTCGGCGCCCCTGGAGATGGCGGTCGAGTCTCTAAACAACTGATCTTTCAAGGATTTCCCCGATTTCTGAGGGCCGCGGGATAAGCGCCGCAACCCGCGCTGCCCCCCTTCTAGCACGGGGTTCCGTCCCGCTTTAAGGCGAAAAACCCGGCGTCGAGAGCGTTATTCCCCGGCCCCGGCGGTGTCATGTTCCGGGTCGAGCAGCCGATGCAGATGCACGATGAAATAGCGCATATGCGCGTCGTCCACCGTGCGCTGGGCGGCGTCCTTCCAAGCGTCATAGGCTTGTGCGTAGTTGGGGTAGATGCCGACGATATCGAGCTTCTTGAGGTCGCTGAACTCGACCTTCTCGAGCTCGGTCAGTTCGCCCCCGAACACGAGATGGAGTAGTTGCTTGGCGGGTGCCTTCGCCTTGTCTCTTGCGGCCATACGTCTACTGTCCCTCCGTTGGTCGCGCGCACCTTGCCGAAATACACCCTAAAGGTCTATGCGGCTTGTGCGCTCGATGAGAAGGGGGTGCAGCGCCTTGCCGCTCGCCACCAGGCTCGGAAACCGCGGGATCTCGCGATTATAGGGATGCGGGTTGCCGTGATGGTCGGTGGTGATGCCGCCCGCCTCGGCCATGATGACCGCGGCCGCGGCGAGGTCCCACTCGGCCTTGGCCGCAAGCGAGATTGTAGCGTCCGCCTTGCCGGCGGCGACGAGCGCCAGCCGGTAGGCGACCGAGTTCACCCATCTCGTCTGCACCTCGGGCCAGGGCTCCTGCCAGAGTTTCTTCTTGAAGAGGCCGCCGCTGGCGATCAGCTCCGCGCCCTCGAGGGTGGGCTTGTCGCTCGTCTTGATCGGCTCGTCGTTGAGGAAGGCGCCGTGCCCGCGCATGGCGCGAAACATCTCGTCTTTTGCCGGGGCGTAAACCACGCCGAGTACCGGCACGCCGTTCTCCACTAGGGCCACCGACACGGTCCATTCGGGGTTGTGGCGCAGGAAGGCGCTGGTCCCGTCGATCGGATCGATCATCCACACGCGGGAGTGCTTCAGCCGCTCGCGGTCGTCGGGACTTTCCTCGGACAGCCAGCCATAATCCTTGCGCCGCGTTGTCAGCGCGAGCTTCAGCGCCGCATCCACGGCGAGGTCGGCCTCGCTCACCTCGGACCCGTCGGGCTTCCTATGAACCTCGACCTGGCGGCGGAAATAGCTGTTCGCCAGCGCGCCCGCATTCCGCACGGCGGTCTTCAGGAGTTCGTAATCCTCCGCAAGCGGCGGCAGGAACTCGGGCTTTTTTGTCGGTGCAACGGCGCTCATCAGCAGTAGGAACACTCTCTAAACCATGGTGGAAGCTACCGGTCGTTAATTACGTCCATTAAGCGTCCGGGAAAGCTTCGGTGGCAACATGGCGTCAATCAAGGCTACCTCAAGGCAGCCAATAAGGAAGCTAACAGCAAGGCGTCACACGGGCCCCGCGAGCACAAGCTCCGGGGCCCTCTTGCTTTGGCCTTTCTGCTCTGCGTCTCTCGCATTTCTCAGATGCATTTCTCAGACCAGTCTTTCAAGCCCGACAAATCGGCACTCTAGGCCAGAGATGCAACAGCCATATCGAACACGATTGCGACAAATATGAGCAATCCGAACTCCCGGTTCGACCGAAAGCGGGCAAGGCAGTTATCCGCATTGTCGATATCGAGCGTCATGACCTGCCACGCGAGCTGCGCCCCGGCGACGCCCAGGCCCGCCACGAAGACGGCACCCGCGCCAGCGAGCAGACCGGCCAACAGCATGGCGCTCCACGCCAAGGCATAGAAGGCACTGAGCCACGTCTTGGTGGCGCGGCCGAACCGGAGCGCGGTCGACTTCATGCCGATAAGCTCGTCGTCCTCGCGGTCCTGATGGGCGTAGATCGTGTCGTAGCCGATGGTCCAGGCGATGGCCCCCACATAGAGCACGAAGGCCGCGGGATCGAGCCGCCCGAGCACCGCGGCCCAGCCCATGAGCGCGCCCCAATTGAAGGCGAGCCCGAGCACGGCTTGCGGCCAATGGCTCACGCGCTTGACGAAGGGATAGAGCGCGACGATGGGGATGACGCCGAGCCCGAGCAGAATGGCGAAGCGGTTGAGGCTGAGCAGCACGGCAAGCCCGACGAGACAGAGGGCCAACATGAAGAGAACGGCTTGCCGCAGCGTGACCTGGCCGCTCGGCAGCGGCCGCCCGCGCGTGCGCGCCACTTGTGCGTCGATGTCGCGGTCGACGATGTCGTTATAGGTGCAGCCCGCCGCGCGCATGGCGATGGCGCCGATGGCGAACAGGAGAAGAAGCCACGGGTCGGGGTAGGGCGCGCCGATGCTCCGCCCGGCAAACGCTACCGACCAGAAGCAGGGGAGCGCGAGCAGGAAGAAGCCGACCGGCCGGTCGGCGCGCGCGAGCCGCAAATAGGGAACCAGAAACGCTGGCGCGAAGCGGTCCACCCAGTTTGCCGGCGCCGCGTCGGCAACGCCCGGCGCTTTGCCTTGGGATACGGGACGTGGCATGTCTCGTCTCGCTCGCCTCTCTCCGCTTCGCCCGGTCTCGCCCATGCCCTCTAAACTTCCCCGGCTCTTCGTCAAGTCTCAGTTGCGCCACGGCGCCGAGATCGCGCTTGGTCCCGAGCAGGCGCATTATCTCGGAAACGTGCTGCGCATGAAGCCGGGCGATCAGGTCCTTCTCTTCAACGGTGCGGACGGCGAATGGTGCGCGCGTCTTGCCGCGCTCGGCAAGAAGAAGGCGGAAGCGACGCCCGAGCACCAGACGCGTCCTCAAGAGGACGGTCCCGACCTCCATTATCTCTTCGCGCCCATCAAGCGCGCACGCCTCGATTATATGGCGCAGAAAGCGACGGAGATGGGTGTGAGCGTGATCCAGCCGGTGATCACCCGCCGCACCGTGGCCGAGCGCGTCAACACCGACCGCCTCCACGCCAATGCCGTCGAAGCGGCCGAGCAATGCGGGATCCTGCGCGTGCCCGAGGTCCGTGCGCCACTGAAGCTCGAAACCCTGCTCAAGCAGTGGGACAAGGCGCGGCTTCTGATCTTCGCCGACGAGGCCGCGCCAACCGCATCGCCGCTGCAAACGCTCGCAGGCCAAAGCGCACATCCGCTCGCCGTGTTGATCGGACCCGAGGGCGGCTTCGAGCCTGAAGAGCGCGCGCATCTTTTGAAGCAGACCTATGTCATTCCCCTGTCACTCGGCCCGCGCGTCATGCGCGCCGACACGGCGGCCGTTGCGTGCCTTGCCTTGGTGAACGCGGCGCTCGGTGATTGGCGCTGAGACAATCGCCGGGATAAGCTTGACGCAATTTTCACGCTGGCGCCCAAATTGGCCGCCTGAGGCGGGCCGAATCGGGTAGAACGATGTGGAATTAGGGAGACGACATCGAGCACCCGCAACTGCTCAATCGAACCGCAAGGCGTGATCGTGAGACAAACGCTTGCCTATCGATTCAGAGGCGTCGCGTCGGCCATTGCCGCGGCTCTCCTCTGTGCGGGTTGCGGGCTCCTGACGAGCCCGGTCATGGAGCCCAACGGGCCTATCACGCTCACCGAGCGGGACCTGTTGTTCAAAGGCGTCGCGATCATGTTGATCGTGATCCTCCCGGTCTGGGTGATGGCGGCACTCTTCATATGGCGCTATCGCGGCACCAACCGCAGCGCCCGTTACACCCCGAACCTCGCTTATTATTGGCCGGTCGAGATCCTCGTCTGGGGCGTGCCCGCGGCCATCATCGTCTGGCTCGGACTGCATCTGTGGCACTACACCTACAAGCTCGATCCCTATAGCGCGATCGATCCCGGTGTGGAGCCGCTCAAGGTCGAGGCGGTCGCCCAAGACTGGAAATGGCTCTTCATCTATCCCGAGCAGAACATCGCCGTCGTCAACGAGCTCGCCCTGCCGGTAAACACGCCGGTCAGCATCCAGATCACCTCGGATACGGTGATGAACTCGCTGCTCATCCCGGCGCTGGCAGGCCAGATCTACGCCATGGCAGGCATGCGGACCGAGCTCCACGTTCTTGCCGACAAGCCCGGAGAGTTCTGGGGACGGAACGCTCAGTATAGCGGCGCCGGTTTCGCCAATCAGCAGTTCCGGGTCATCGCCGGCTCGAAGGAGGATTTCGACGCGTGGGTGGACAAGGCGAAGCAGTCCTCCGGCACGCTCGACGCCGCCACCTACGAGAAGCTCGCCAAGCCGAGCCAAAAGGTGCCGGTGACCTATTACTCAGGCGTCGAGCCCAACCTATTCGACAAGATCATCGACAAATACGCCCGTAACGACGCCAAACTCACCCCGAGCACCGCGCGAGCGGAACCAGCGGAATGAGCAATGGATATTATCTTCGGTAGGCTGACGATCGATTCATTGCCGTTCTACAGCGCCATCGCCGCCTCCGGCGCGGCCATCACCGTGCTCGGTGCGCTGTCGGTCGCGGGCGTCATCACCTATTTCGGCGCTTGGCGCCTCGTGCTGTTCGATTGGGTCTCGAGCCTCGACCACAAGAAGATCGGCATCATGTACATCATGGTCGCGCTCGTCATGCTGATGCGCGGCTTCATCGACGCGGCCATGATGCGTAGCCAGCAAGCCATCGCCTTCAACAACGACGGCTATCTGCCGCCCAGCCATTTCGACCAGATCTTCTCCTCGCATGGCACGATCATGATCTTCTTCATGGCCATGCCGTTCCTCTCCGGTCTGATCAATCTCGTCATGCCGCAGCAGATCGGCTCGCGCGACGTTGCCTTCCCATTCATGAACTCGATCAGCCTGTGGCTGACCACGGCGGGGGCCGGCCTCGTGCTGATCTCGCTGGTGATCGGCAAGTTCTCCACCGCCGGCTGGACCGGGTACCCGCCTTACTCGGAAAGCCAGTTCACGCCCGGCGTCGGCGTCGACTATTGGCTGTGGGCGGTGCTCATCTCGGGTATCGGCTCGACCATGACCGGAATCAATTTCCTGGTCACCATCATCAAGTGCCGGGCGCCGGGCATGTATCTCACCCGCATGCCGCTCTTCACCTGGACGGTGTTCGTCACCTCCATCCTGATGATTTTCGCCTTCCCGGCGCTCACTGTCGCCTGCGGCATGCTGGTGCTCGACCGCACCTTGGGCTTCCACTTCTTCACCAACGCCATGGGCGGCAACATGATGAACTACATCAACCTGTTCTGGTTGTGGGGTCATCCCGAGGTCTACATCCTCATCCTGCCGGCCTTCGGCGTGTTCTCCGAGGTGGTCGCCGTGTTCAGCCAGAAACGGCTGTTCGGCTACATCTCGCTGGTGCTCGCCACCATGGCCATCGGGCTTTTGTCCTTTACCGTCTGGCTGCATCACTTCTTCACCATGGGGTCGAGCGCCAAGGTGAACTCCTTCTTCGGCACCATGACCACGATCATCGCCGTGCCCACGGGCGTGAAGGTGTTCGACTGGCTGTTCACCATTTTCCGCGGGCGCATCATCTTCAAGACGCCGATGCTGTTCACGCTCGGCTTCCTCGTGACCTTCACCATCGGCGGGTTGTCCGGCGTGCTGCTGGCGCTGCCGCCGGTCGACTATCTGATGCACAACACGACGTTTCTGATCGCGCATTTCCACAACGTGATCATCCCCGGCGTGCTGTTCGGCTATCTCGCCGGCTACATGTTCTGGTTCCCCAAGGCGTTCGGCTTCAAGCTGAACGACAAATGGGGCGCGTGGTCCTTCTGGTGCTGGATCATCGGCTTCTATCTCGCCTTCATGCCGCTCTACGTGCTTGGCTTCTTGGGCATGCCGCGGCGCATGGAGCATTACGACATCGCCGCTTGGCAGCCGCACCTGATCGTCGCCGCGATCGGCGCGTTCATCATCTTCCTCGGCATCGTCTGCCTCGGCGTCCAGCTTTGGGTCAGCATCAGGGACCGCAATCAACTCCTCGACCTCACCGGCGACCCGTGGAACGGACGCTCGCTGGAATGGGCCACGTCCTCGCCTGCGGCGCCCTACAATTTCGCCGTGCTGCCGCAAGTGCAGTCGGTCGACGCCTGGTGGGACATGAAAGAGCGCGGCGTCGCCTACCAGCGGCCCGACCGCTATGAGCCCATCACGCTGCCGAAGAACACGTTCATCAGCGCCTTCATCGGCGGCGTCGGCTTCGTCTTCGGCTTCGCCATGATCTGGTACATCTGGTGGCTCGCCGTCCTCTGCCTCGTGCTGATCGCCGGCGCCATCATCGTCCGCGCCTCCGATGACGACAGCGACTACACGATCTCGGCGGATGAGGTGAAGGCCATCGAGGATGCGCGCTTCGCCCAGCTCGCCAAGGCGCCGAAGAACGAGATGGAAGACGAACCCGGCTTTGCCGGCTTCCCTGCGCCGGAGGCCTCCACATGACCGCCGAAGCCGCCGCCATGACCGGCATCAGCCCGCGGGATGCCGAGCGATACGAGGAGAAGGAGTTCGGCTTCTGGCTCTATCTCATGAGCGACGCCATCATCTTCTCGCTTCTGTTCGCCACCTATCTGGTGATGGTCGGGAACACGGCGGGTGGCCCGACAGGCAAGGAGCTCTTCAGCATCGAGCGGGCCTCCGGCGAGACGCTGGCGCTTCTGTTGAGCAGCACCACGTTCGGCCTCGCCGCCGTGGCGCTGTCCGCGGCCGACAGGTCCAAGGTCCTCATCTGGCTCGCCGTCACCTTCCTCCTCGGCGCCTGCTTCATCTTTCTCGAGATCGGCGAGTTCCGCGGCATGATCGCCCAGGGCGCGGGACCCGAGCGCAGCGGCTTCCTCTCGGGCTTCTTTACGCTGGTCGGCACCCACGGCCTCCATGTGAGCGTCGGGCTTCTGTGGATCCTCGTGATGATCGGCCAGGTCCTGTTCAAAGGTCTGACGGCACCGGTCGCCTCGCGGCTGATGCGGCTCGGGCTCTTCTGGCACTTCCTCGACATCATCTGGGTCGTGATCTTTTCGGTCGTCTATCTGCCAGGGCTGTTGTGATGGATGTTTCTTCGGGAATTCCGGTCGAACGGACCGCCAGGCCGTACATCATCGGCATCGTTGCCGCGCTGATTCTAACGGCGATCCCCTTCGGCCTCGTCGCCACGGGGGCACTCCCCCGCGAGACGACGCTCGTGATTATCGCGGCGTTCGCCGTCGTGCAGATCCTGGTGCATTTGCGCTTCTTCCTGCATATCGGCCTGGAAGCCAAGCCGCGGGAGAACTTGGTCGCGCTCGCCTTCGCCGCCGTCCTGATTTTCCTCATGGTCGGCGGCAGCCTGTGGATCATGTTCGACCTCTACCACCGCATGATGGTGTGACGCGGAACCTATTGGGGCCGTCAGGCTTTCGTGATTGTGCTGTTGTGCCACTTGCCGGGGAAAGCGCCGCGCGCAATATAGAGTTCCCCTTTACCCTCGGGGGCTAGGCTCGCGCCCGAGGCCAATTTTCCCCTAGATCCAAGCGGAGTTCTCTCGATGTCGACACGGGTAAGTGGGCCGCAGAGCCCGGCCGTCGAGTCGCGGGACGAGCTTGTGGCCTATCTCGAGGCAGGCTCGAAGCCGGAAAGCGATTGGCGCATCGGCACCGAGCACGAAAAGTTCGGCTTCAACGTCAAGGACAACACGCCGGTCCCCTACGAGGGTCCGCACGGCATCCGTGCGCTGCTCGAAGCGCACCACAATTGCTATTGCTGGGACGCCGTCCGCGAGAACGGCAACATCATCGCGCTCTCCTGCACGGACTGCCCCATCGGCGGCGCGATCAGCCTGGAGCCGGGCGGCCAGCTCGAACTGTCCGGCGCGCCGCTCAAGACCATCCACGAGACCGAGCAGGAATTGCGTCAGCACCTCTCCGAGGTGGGCGGCGTGGCGCGCGCGCTCGGCATCGGCTTTCTCGGGCTCGGTTTTTCGCCGAAATGGACGCTTGAAGAGCTGCCGCTCATGCCCAAGGAGCGCTACCGCATCATGTTGCGCTACATGCCGACCCGCGGGCGCCTCGGCCTCGACATGATGTTCCGCACCGCGACGGTGCAGGTGAACATGGATTTCGGCGACGAGGCGGACATGGTGCAGAAGCTCCGCGTCGGGCTCGCGCTCCAGCCGGTCGCCACCGCGCTCTTTGCCAACTCGCCCTTCACCGAAGGTAAGCCCAACGGCTTTCAGTCCTATCGCGCGGAAGTGTGGCGCGACACCGATCCTGACCGCACCGGCATGCTGCCGTTCGCCTTCGAGGATGGCATGGGCTTCGAGCGCTACGTGGACTATGCGCTCGATGTGCCGATGTACTTCGTCTATCGCGACGGCCGCTATATCGACGTCGCCGGCGCCTCGTTCCGGGATTTTCTCGCGGGGCGACTCGAAAAGCTGCCCGGCGTGAGGCCCACGCTCGACGACTGGGCCGATCATCTCACCACGCTGTTTCCGGATGTGCGGCTGAAGCGCTTCCTCGAAATGCGCGGTGCCGATTCGGGGCCTTTCACGCATCTCTTGGCGCTGCCGGCTCTGTGGGCCGGGCTCCTCTACGACCGCACGGCGCTCGACGGCGCCGCGAGCCTCGTCGCCAGCTGGACGGCGGAGGAGCGGCAGGCGATGCGCGATGCCGTCCCCCGGCTCGGGCTGAGGACCCCGTTCCGCGGGCGCACGCTACGCGAGATCGCCCGCGAGGTGCTGGCGCTCGCCGAAGGCGGATTGCTCCGGCGCGCCCGCCTCAACAACGAGGGCGCGGACGAGACGCGCGCTCTTCTGCCTTTGATGAAGATCGTCGAGGAGGGGCGCACGGAAGCCGATCGCCTGCTCGCGGCTTACGAGGGGCCCTGGAGCGGCGACATCGATCGCCTGTTCGAGACCGAGGCGCTCTAGAGGCCCGCGCCGGACCCCGGATCGGATTTCGACACGATCTCGACTCGTTCTGGAACTTTCGTCTTTACCGATCGTTGAGGGTGTCCAGAGGGGGCCGTCTGACTTCGTCATCTACCGGCCTAGGCTGGCGCGGTGGCTGCCAAGAAACCCAAGCGACCAAAGCCGAAGGCGACCAAGCGGTCGGCGCGCGCGGCGCCCAAGCGTTCGGCGCCCAAGCGTCCGGCGCCCAAGCGTCCGACGCGCATCGTGCCGCCCTTGCCGCCGCGCGCCACGAGCCTCGGCAGCATGAGCGCGGTGGCCCCGCCGGAAGCCGCGCCCCGCCCCGCCCGCCTCGATATTTGGAACGCCGTGCCGGGTTTGAGCAGTGGTGTCGCCTCTCTCGAGGGCGACAATCTCGAGATCACCGTCAGTGGCGAGATGTATCAAAAGGGTGGGGCTGTTTGGTTCAGGGCGCTCGTTGACGGTGAGGTCGCCGCGCCCTCGGACGTCGTGTTCAAGTCGGGCTCGGTCGAGTTCGACGGCGTGCGCACTTTCACTTTCGTCAAGCCGGCGGTAACGGCCGGTCAGCACCTCGTCGAGATCCAGTGGCGAACGGGCACCACCGCAAAGATCAGGGACCGCACGCTGACGGTCTATTCGGCCTCGCCGTTCACCGGGCGCGATCACCTCGCCGTGGCGGCTGCGCCGAGCGGGCCCGATATCCTGAAGAAGACCTCGAGCTACGAGGACATACCGGGCATGGCGGCCACGATCAGCGCGCCATCGCGGGCCGCGCTTGCCGCGGTGTTCAGCGCCGAAGCCACCGCCAGTTCGGGGCGCCTCATGGTCCGTGCGCTCCTCGACGGCACGCAGATCGGAGAGGCGATCTTCTGCGAAGGCGGCGATCCCAATCGCGGCGGCACGCGCTCTTTCACCTTCGCCGAAGAATCGGTTGCGGCCGGAACCCATGAGGTCAGGTTGCAGTGGAAGTCGACCGGCGGCACGTGCCGGCTCGGCGACCGGACCATGGCCGTGTCGACCGCCACCAGCGCCGCGCAGCGCGCCGCGGAGGATTCGCGCTCGACCGCCCAGGTTCTCAAGACGCCGGGCACGTGGACCGACCTGCAATCCACCCGGATCGTCGCATCCGATCCCGTGTCCTCGCTGGCGATTACGTTCTGTGCCGAGGTGCAATCCGACAAGGGACGGCTGTTTCTACGCGCTCTGGTCGACGGCGTGCCCGCGTCCCCGAGCGACGTGACGCTCATCGAAGGCGGGAAGAAATGGCGGGCGGCCTCGCACACCTTCGTCGTGAAGAATCTCCCGGCCGGACGGCACCTGATCACCGTTCAGGGAATGGTGGATCCCTCCACCAAGGCGCAAGTTCGCCGCAGAGCAACCCGAGCCCTGTGGAAGCGCCGCTCGGGCTCCGATTTCGTGCAGCCGTTCTTGGGCATGACGCCCCTGGTCAGGACCTATCGCATGCTGGTGATCGGGTTCGATCCCATTCGTCCCGATCACCAGCGTCCTCCCTTCGCCACGATCAAGGCGACCTTCGAAGGCGCCGGCTTCTCTCCGAGCGACCCCCCGGTCATCGGTCTCTCCGCCGCTATGGCCCCTGGAGGCATTTTCGACGTCCCGAACGTGCGCGATTGGCTCCATGAAAATTCCAATGGCGTCAGGAGACTGGGCGAGGTGCGTTACGTCGGCTGCCGCGATTCCGGCTGGTATGAGGCACCGCCCGGGCGGCAGGGCTATTGGTACTGGAACACCGGGGCCTTCGAGCAGATGTGGAAGGACGCTTTGGCGGCGGCCGACGGCGAGGTGAATTTCCACGGCTACGACACCGATCACAACGACCGCCTCGAGACCGACGATCTGCTGGTTGCCATCGTGCGCCCGCAGAACGACCCCTACGGCACGCAAAGGCAGACCACCGCGGTCCTCGACGGCGAACCCAAACCTCTCACCGTGCCGATACTCGACATATATCTATCGGCCCTGCCGCAAAGCTTCCGCACCGGCGTCGGCGTGACCTGTCACGAGCTGTGCCATCTGATCTGCGGCGCGGTCGACATGTACGGCGTGTGCTCCGATATCGGCTCGGGCTATTACAGCATCATGGACTCCCACTGGAAGGCGACCCATCTCGACCCATTCGAAAAGATGAAGAACGGCATGGTCCAGCCGCGCGCCATCGAGTTGACGACCCAGCCGACGGCAACGTTCACCCTCGGGTCGGTCGAGAAGCATCACGAGATTCTGCTCCTTCACGACGTGAACCGCGTCGCGCGCGAATATTTCATCATCGAGAACCGGTATCCGGGAAAAGCCAATTTCGAGAACTATGACGGCCCGCTCGGCATGGGCGCGGTCGTGGTGTGGCAGATCTTCGAGGATTTGGGGCTCGTGCAGGGAAGCGCGGTCTGCCCCGGAGACCCCCGCTTCATTCGCAAGCGTGCGGTCCTGTCGACGCCGCAGAACTTTATCGACCTCACCTGGGCCGATGGCTCGGCCGTCGGCGTCCGGGTCTCGGCCCCGCAACCCAACGCGGACCAAGCTGAAGTCAGGCTGGAGAAAGCTCTCGCGCCCCCGTTGAACGCCTAGGCGCTTCAGCCTCTCACGCTTTGAGGCGGAGACTTCCGAACCGTCTATACTCGTCCCCTCTGACAAGGACGCGAAGCAAGGAGGTCTCGTGCCGCTACTGTTCCCCGTCATTCTCGGCTCGGTGCGGCGCGACCGCCAGGGCATCAAGGCCGCGCGCTATATCATCGACAAGATCGCAGCGCGCGGCGACGCGCCGGTCCTGGTCGACCCTTGCGAGAAACAACTCCCGCTACTTGATCGCATGTACAAGGAGCATCCCAAAGGCGAAGCCCCGCCGCTGCTCGAGGAACTCGCGGACCTCTTCCGCCGAGCGGACGGCTTCGTCATCGTCAGCGCGGAATATAATCAGTCCGTGCCGCCGGCCCTGAAGAACCTGCTCGACCATTTCCTTGAAGAGTATTTCTGGCGTCCCTCGGCCATCGTGTCCTATTCGGCCGGCCGCTTCGGCGGGGTGCGCGCCGCCGTGGCTTTGCGGACCATCCTCTCCGAGATGGGCATGCCGAGCGTCCCGTCCGTTCTGTCGATCCCGAATATCGGCAGCGCGCTCACCGAGGACGGCACGGCGACGGAAGCCTGGATCGACCAGGCCGCCGGCCGTTTCCTCGACGAGTTCGCATGGTACGCGAAGGCCCTGAAACGCCAGCGCGAGGCTGAAGGCGTGCCTTACTGATCTACGCCCACACCTCTTCGAGGGTCGGGTAGTCCGTATAGCCGTGCTCGTCGCCGCCATAGAACGTGCTCTGGTCCCATTCGTTCAGCGGTGCGTTCATCTCCAGGCGCTTCACGAGATCCGGATTGGCGATGAACAGCTTGCCGAAGGCGATCAGATCGGCCTCGCCGGACTCGACCGCGTCGATCGCGCGCTCACGGTCGTAACCGTTGTTCGCCATGTAGGCGCCGGAGAAGCCGGCCCTGAGCTTGGCGATGGCGCCCTCCGGGAACTCACGCACTCCGCCTGTCTGGCCCTCGACGAGATGCACGTAGCCCAACCCTGCGTCATTGGCTCGCGCGATCGCCGCGGCGAAGGTCGCGAGAGGATTGCTGTCGGCAATATCGCTGAAGTTCGAGAACGGGCTGAAACGCACGCCGACCCGCTTTGACGGAAAGACGTCGGTAACCGCCGCCAACACTTCGGCGAGAAAGCGCGTCCGGTTCTCGACGCTGCCGCCATAGGAATCGGTCCGCTTGTTCGTGCCGTCGCGCAGGAACTGGTCGATCAGGTAGCCGTTCGCCGAATGCACCTCGACGCCGTCGAACCCTGCGTCGCGTGCATTCTCTGCCGCCTTGCGGTAATCCGCGACGACGCGGGCGATCTCGTTCGTCTCGAGCGCCCGGGGCGGCGAGACGTCGGCAAAGCCGGAAGCCGTGAAGGTTTTGGTGTTGGCGGTGATTGCGGAGGGGGCGACCGGCGCTTGGCCGTCCGGCAGCAGCGAGACATGAGAGATGCGCCCCACATGCCAGAGCTGGGCGAACATGCGTCCTCCCGCCTTGTGCACTGCCTCTGTGACGGTCTTCCAGCCTGCGACCTGCGCGGGGCTGTGGATGCCCGGCGTCTGAATATAGCCTTTGCCTTCCGGCGAGATCTGCGTGCCCTCGGAGACGATGAGGCCCGCCGAGGCACGCTGGGCGTAGTACTTCGCATGCAGCTCGTAGGGAACGTCCCCCTCCGGCTTGGCGCGGTTGCGCGTCAGCGGCGCCATGACGATGCGGTTGGGCAGGACGAGGCCGTCGCCGAGGTCGAGCGGCGTGAAAAGCTTGGATGTCATGGTGTGCCAGTCTCCCGTTGAGTGCTTTCTTTGACGTGCCGCTTGACGTGGCATCCCAGGTATCCATATTCAACCAGTATACTTTTTGTAACCACCAAGAGAGCTATGGGCAAAATGGTCGCAGTCGAGAGGCCCAATCCGAAGGAGCGCAAGACGGCGCCCAAGGCCGAGCCGTGCCCCATCGAGCGCGGCATGCGGATCCTCGGCGGCAAATGGACGGGCTCGATCCTGTGGCACCTGAAGGACGGTCCGGTCCGCTTCAACGAGCTTGCGCGCCAGCTCGACGGTGCCAGCAAGAAAATGGTCAACGAGCGGCTGAAGGAGCTCGAACGGGAAAAGCTGGTGCGGCGCATGGTGCTCAGCACCAAGCCGATCGCCGTCGCCTATGAGATCACCGAGTTCGGCCGCACGGCGCTCGGCATTCTGAAAAAGATCAAGGAGTGGTCCGAGAGCGAAGGGCTGCACGTGCCTTAGGGGCGAGCGGCCCTAGGGCACGCGGCGCTTACGACGAGACCGATTCCAGCAGGTCCTTGCGGCGCTTCAGGATCTCTTCGATCCGGCTCTTGGGAACGCGGAACTCCCAGCCCTTGGCGCGCTCATTGAGCGCGTCGGCGATGGTTTTGGCCCCGCCGTCGCCTTGCGCCTCCACCGTCACCCAGGCATCGTCAGAATTGTCGCCGTCCTCGCGAATGCGGAAGGTCGCCTGGACCCCGCCCTTCGTCGTCAGAACGACGGTGCTGATCTTCGCGTCGTCCGGCGGCGATTGGAACTTGCGCACGTCATTGAACTCGAACGTGCTGGCCGCCCGGACGATCCCATCGACGATGTTGGAATATTTCAACTTCATGCCGTCCGGGATCTCGCTCAGCGTATGCCCGGGGCCGTCCTTGTCGTGGATGATCTCGAGCGGCTGTTCGCCGGGAATATCGACCGTGACGTGCTCGACGTCCGGGCTTGGCGTCTCGAAGAGCTGCGGATCGATCCAGTCGGTGAGCTTCACGCCGGCGTCGATGTCGGCATTCGCAAGCCACGCCTGCGCCTCGCCAGGCTTACGCACGTAAGTCCCGCTGCCGCCGACGCCGAGCGTGTCCTGACGCTTGTTGCCGACGATGACGGACGTGACGTCCTTCCCTTGATCGTCGACCAGACGGACGAGGACCGACTTCGCCTCCTTGGTGTCGGGATCCTCGACGCCGAGAAGAGGATATTTGTCCTTCATCTTGGTCTTCGCCTCGACGAGCTGCGCCTTGCTCAATCCGGCGAGGAGCGCGTCGATCTTCTTGGGATCCGCCACATAGGAGTCGTGCTCCGCCAGGACCCAGTCCTGTCCTTTGCGCTTGAGCGTGATTTTCTTGTCGCCTTGATCGATCTCGACCTCGGAAATGGTCTTGACGTGAGCCGGCAGGTCGGCGACCAGCGGCGCGCCGCTCTCCGTCACACTCGACCATTGGACCGACGACGAATAGACGGCGATCGCCACCACGGCCGACACGACAGCGGCCACCGCCAGCGCAGCGAATTGTTTCGGCGTCATGAGCGATCCTCCGAGCCCGTTTTGTCGTCCTTCTTCTTGGTCTTCCGCGTTCGCGTTCGCCACACCGACCAGCCAACGCCGCCGATGCCGATGGCGAGCGGGACGAGCGCGATATTGGTGAACTTCAGCCAGCCGTCGAGCCGGTCGATGTCGCGGTGGAGCGCGAGTTTCACGTCGCGCAGCTCGCGTCGGGTCTTGAGCATCTGCGCGCGGAAGTCGTTGGCGGCCTTCTGCTCCTCGTCGGACAGGATGACCTGCCCCTTGTCCGACGATTCGAGCTTGGCGAGCTTCCCTTGCAGCTCGGTGAGCTTCTGCGTCAGCGCTTGCTCCTTTTCGCGGAACTTGCGCTCGGCGTCCCGCTGCAGCTCCTGCACCAGGGTGAAGGGCCGCTCGGCGACGCCGCGCCCGCGCAGCGCGATGAGCGCATCGCTGCCGGACAGGTTCTCGATCGCGCCGATGATCAGCGCCGCGTTCTGGGCGGTCGGCACCGCTATCTCCTGACCCATCAGCTGCTGCCGATCGACCCAGAACTGGTCCGCCATGAGATCCGTGTCGGCGATCACGATCGCGTTCACCTTGCCCGACGTGAGGGGTTTCTCTGTCGGCTTGGTATCCGCGTCGGCCTTCGCCTCGGTCGCATCGGGCTTCGCAGCGCCTGCGGCCTTGTCCACCTTTGGCGGACCGTCGGGGAAGGCGGTCTTGGCCTCGCCGGAAACGCGCGCGGCGAGCATGAGGGGCGTGCCGCCCGGCTTATAGTCACGGAGCAACTGGAGTGGGTTGGCGCGCACGCCCACGTCGGTGAGAGCGACCTCCATGGCCTGATCGCTCGTGGTGATGATCGGCGTCACCTTGGTGGTCGCGCCCTTGACCGGCTCGAGCACGCCGGCCGAGGCCAGATTGAGCGTGTCGATGCCGGCGGATAGAACGTCGCTCTTCTCGATGCTGCTCTTGTCGAGCGCAAGCCAGGCGACGTAGTCCGTCACCGTGTCGCCGGTGGCACCGAAGCGCACGCGCTGCGCATGGGCGATGTCCGCCGCCACCTTGGTCCGGTCGAACGAAAGCCCCCATGATTTCAGTATCTTGGCGAGTTCGTCGATACCCTCCTTCTTGCGGCCGAGCGACTGGAACTGCGTCGTCTCCGACACCGGATCGATGAGCACCAGCGCCCGGCCGCCGCCGAGCACGTATTGGTCGATGGCGTAGGCGGCTTGCGGGGTCAGCCCGCGCGGCTGCGCGATGAGTAGCACGTTGATGTCGGAGGGGATGGTCTTGAAGTCTTCGTTGAGCATGCGGACGTCGAACAGCTCGCGCATTTGCTGCATGATCAGCCAAGGCGGCGAGGATTGTTGGGTCCTCGGGTCCATCTGGCCGTCGAGCGGCAGGTCGGTGACGACGCCGACCACGGTCTTCTTCGGATTTGCGAGCGTATGGATCAGCTTGGTGATGTCGTATTCGAGGAACGTCTCGCGATTGGGATAGAAGAACTCGATGGTCTGCTGGTTGTCGGTCGAATTGACCGCGGTCAGCCCGAAATAGCCGGCATCGCCTTCGCCGTTATAGGTGACCTTCCGCAAGCCGGCCGCCACCGCGCGATCCTCCTCCGGGGAGAACGGCTCGGGATCGAGATAGGCGACCTGAAGCTTGCCGCCGGAGATGTCCCGGAAGCTGTCGAGCAGGCTCTTCACGCGCTCGAAATAGCGCGCGTAGGTCGGTGACGCCTCGCCGATACCTTTCGAGAAATACACCTGAACCTTGATCGGCTCTTCGATGCCGCGAAGGATTTCGCGCGTGCCGTCGGAGATCGTGAACAGTTTGTCTTGCGTCATGTCGTCTTGCACGCCGCGCAGGCTGATCGACGAGATGAGGTTGATCGACAGCAGGATCACGGCAGCAAGCGCGAGGCCGCCCCAGGCAAGCGTGCCGCGATTGAGCGATGCAAACCGGCCCGACAGCCGGTCCCAGGCAGAGGGAGATTTCTGATCTTGGTCCATCTTCTTCCTCTCAGGCGGCTTTCTTCTGATCGACAGCAATCACGTTGGCGAACAGGAAGAACACGATGAGCGATGCGAACAGGATGATGGTCGGCGCCTCCACCACGCCCCGGGCGATGTCCTGGAAATGCGTGAGGAAGCTCATGGACGAGACGGCCGAGGAGACGATGCCCGGCGCCCAGGCCCGCAGCGCGTTCTGGACGAGATCGACCCCGCTCATCAGGAACAGGAAGCAGATCGTCGCGGCGAGGATGAAGGCGATGACCTGGTTCTTGGTCAGCGCCGACACGAACGCGCCGATGGCGAGGAACGCGCCGGCCATCAGGAAGCTGCCGAGATAGCCGGTGAGGATCACGCCGTTGTCGGGCTGGCCCAAGATGTTCACCGTGATCCAGATGGGGAAGGTGAGGACGAGCGCCACGCCGATGAAGGCCCAGGCGGCGAAGAACTTGCCGAGCACCGCCGCCCACGGCGAGATCGGCAGCGTCATTAGGAGCTCGATAGTCCCGCTCTTGCGCTCTTCCGCCCACAGGCGCATGGCGACCGCGGGGACGAGCAGGAGATAGAGCCAGGGGTGATAGGCGAAGAAGGGAGAAAGGTCGGCTTCGCCGCGGTCGAAGAAATTGCCCACGTAGAAGGTGAAGGCTCCCGTCAAGGCCACGAAAACGATGAGAAAGACGGCCGCTAAGGGCGTGGCGAAATAGGCCGCAAATTCCCGTTTGGTGATGACGGCGGTGGTCCGCAGCAGGTCACGCATGATTGGCTCCCTCCGGCTCGATCGTCACCTCGCGGAACACGTCGTCGAGCTTGCCGCGCTCGACGAACAGCTCGCTCACGGTGATTCCCTTTTCGTGCAGCAACGAGGCGACGTCCGTGACGATGGCCACGCCGTTGCTTGGGATCGCCCGCAAGTCGACATGACCGTTGTCCGAGCGGACCGTCTCCACGCGGGCGATCGCCTTGTGTCCGGACAGCGCCGCGATCACCGTCTTTTCCGTCTTTGTCGGAACGCGGATGGCGACGGCGCCGTGGTTCGGCGCCCGGCGCAACAGCTCTTCGGCCGTGCCGTCGGCGACGATGCGTCCGTGACTGATGATGACCGCCCTGGTGCAGACCGCCTCGACCTCTTCCAAGATGTGCGTCGAGACGACGATCGCCTTCTCGGCCGCCATCTCCTTGATGAGTTCGCGGACGTGATGCTTCTGATTGGGATCGAGGCCGTCCGTCGGCTCGTCCATGATCAGGACGGCCGGATCGTGGAGAATGGCTTGCGCGAATCCGACGCGCCGCTTGTATCCCTTGGACAGCGTCTCGATGCGCTGGTTGAGCACGCCCTCGAGGCCGGTCCTTTCGACCGCCGCGCCGATCTTCGCAGCCCGCGCTTTGCGCTCGATGCCGCGAATTTCCGCGATGAAGTTGAGGAAGCTCTTCGGCGTCATCTCCGCGTAGAGGGGCGCGCCTTCGGGCAGGTAACCGAGCCGGCTCTTCGCGGCCAAGGGCTCCGTCTCCACGTCGAATCCGCAGATCTTCGAGCTTCCCGAATCGGGCTCGAGGAAGCCCGTAATCATTTTCATCGTCGTGGATTTGCCGGCGCCGTTGGGGCCGAGGAACCCGAGAACCTCGCCCTTGCCGACCGACAGCGAGATGCCATCGACCGCGACGATCGGGCCGAAGGACTTGTGTAAAGCGGTTGCCTCAACGAGGGCTCCCATCGCGTGACCTCCTTGCGGATGGCGGTCGCGTCACGCGGCACGGACCATTCGCGTCATCACAGGCTGTGATTGGTTATGCGGTGGGCAGAGCAGCCGAAGATGCGTCATGTGAGGAGTCAGGCTTTGCATCGGATGCAAGGTCTGTCTCGGGCGCTTGCTCCGGCTTGTCATGAACGACGCGCCGCGCCGCAACCTCCGAATTTCAATTTGACCAGTAACCAGTAGGAAGACAGGTCCTGGGCCAAGCGCCACGCGTTTGGTGGCGAGACCGTGGAACCGGTGTTCTCCACCTCCTTTTGTGTTTCCTCAAACGCCCGCGATGATCGTCCCGCCGGGCGCGGCCAAATTAGTCCAATCGTCGCGCGTTTCAAGAACGCAACGCCGTTAAGTGGCTAACCTAACGAACTTTTCATGTTCGGCGCGAAGGCTGCGCGAATCTTACGCACCTCTTGCCCGCTTCTCGGCGAGAGCGGGCACCGGATTGTCGCGGTAGACGATCCACGTCCACGCGAGAATCGCGATCGGCATCCCGACGAAGAGGAGCAGCGACAGCGCCGCGAGACCGATCGTCATTGTTGACGAATGCACTTGCGCAAATGTGCCGGTCCGATCGCCGCGCAGCAGAAAGGCGATATCGATTCGTCTCTCAGGGAGGGAGTCTGAGTGCCCCCGCTCAAGCGCCGAAGGCGCAGATTTCCCGATTTACGGTATTTGCGGCCAATCTTGAAACTCTGCGTCCCCTCGCCATATACTTTCCAAGTCACGTCCTTACCGCGACCCTGCACGGATAAGGGCGTTTTCCGTCCCCCAAAGACGGACGATCGGCGGCAGATTTCTCCTTTTCTGCCGCCGATTTTTTATGCGCTGGTGAGAGTGCCGCTATTTCAGGCTGGCGAAGGCGTCGGCGAAGCCTTGCAGGCTGACCGGAATACCGATGCCGGCCTCGGGCGTGTCGAAGATAATGAACATCGCCGTCTCGCCCTTTTTAAGCTTGGCGATGACGTCGTCCTGCAGCACCACCTCGGCCACGCAGCCGCGCTTGCCGCATTTGAGAAAGGGCGCGTTGCCCACGTCCTGATTGTCGATCTTGAGTCCGAGCCCCGTGGGGAGAAGGACGCCGAGCGGCACCACCACGCGCAGAAGCTTCTTGTTCTCGCCGATCGCCTTATAGAACACGACCGTCAGACCGACATTAGGCCGGTCCTCGGCGGTCACGCTCTGCACCAGCGCGCATTTCTCTTCCTTCGCGCCGGGCGGCGTACGGCAGCTCACCTGCCAGGCGCCGTGGGTCTCACGCACCACGCTTCCCGGTCCCGTGGCGCTCGTCGCCGCGTCAGGAGATGCGCCTTGCGCCGCCACATGGCTGCCAAGCCCGATCGCGAGGGCCAGCGCCACGCTGAGCGTAGCCAGGGGGCGGGATCTCGGCGCGAAGAACTGCAAGAGGGGCATGTGAGCCATGGGATCAGAGGGACCGTCCGGTCCGCCGTTTCAAGCGCCAACAGGACCGCGTAAGGAACTCCGGCGTCTTAGCGCGCGGAAGCAGGCGGTGTGAAGAGGCGATGAGCGGCATGGAAAACCGCCATCGCCGAGTAATAGGGCTAAATTTCGGCGGCACCCCCGCCAGAAAACTTTCCTCCGCCCGCAAGGCCCTGAGGCAATTGGCTGAAAGCCAATGTCAAGCGTGCATTTGCCGCAGAAACCTCTGAATCATGAGTGTTGCCAATCTATATCCTTTATGATTTTAAAAAACGCAAAAGAACCACCAGGTCCCAGCGCGTGACCGGGGAACGGGAAGAAGATACTTGTAGCGGGGGGCGACGCCATTAATTTCGCGCTGACGATCTTCGCGCTGGCCCTGGTTGCAGAGCGGCGTGGGCGAGGGCGCCCATGCCCAATGAATAATGGCCCGAACCTTCGCGCAGAAGGGGACGGCGGGGAGCAGGCTTAGGAGTGAAGGGATGGCGATCTTCCACCGTACGCTGACGGTTTTTACTGCGCTTGCAGGGCTTTTCGTGAGTGCTCCTGCCTGGGCCGAAGACGCGGCCAAGCCCGTGGTGGGCATGGCAACGCCCTGGGAATTGGGCTTTCAGGACGCTGCCTCGCCGATCATGAGGCAAATCACCGAATTCCATACCTACGTCACCATCATCATCACGCTCATCGCCCTGTTCGTTCTGGGCCTGCTCATCTACGTGATGGTGCGCTTCAACGAGAAGCGTAATCCCGAGCCGTCCCGCACCTCGCACAACACCCCGATCGAAGTCATCTGGACGGTCGTGCCGATCTTCATCCTCGTGGCCATCGCCATTCCGTCGTTTCGGCTGCTCTTCGCCCAGTACGATTTTCCCAAGGCCGACGTCGAGATCACGGCGACCGGCAATCAATGGTACTGGTCCTACGAATATCCCGACGAGGGCATAAGCTTCGATTCGATCATGGTGCAGGATGCCGATCTGAAGCCGGGCCAGCCCCGTCTCCTCACCGTGAACAACGAGGTCGTGGTGCCGGTGAACAAGAACGTTATCGTCGGACTGAAGTCGAACGACGTGATTCACGACTGGGCGATGCCCTCGTTCGGCGTCAAGCTCGACGCGGTGCCCGGCCGCCTCCAGAAGACCTGGTTCCGGGCCGAGAAAGAGGGCTGGTTCTACGGCCAGTGCTCGGAGCTTTGCGGCCGCAATCACGCTTTCATGCCGATCGCCGTCCACGTCGTCTCCCAGGATGAGTATGATTCATGGGTCGCCAAGCAGAAAGCGGCGGAGCTCGACAGCAAGGGCAAGGTCGCCGCTATCGAGAAGTAGCTGAACCGGAAGACGAAAGCGTGGTCTGAACCGACCGAACGCTCAAAGAACAAGGACGATAAGGGAAGACAGTCATGGCAAAAACCGCCCAGGCAGAAGCCGCCCATCACGACGAACATCCGTATGGCGTGACTCGGTGGCTGTTCTCCACCAACCACAAGGACATCGGTACGATGTACCTGATCTTCGCCCTTGTGGCGGGTGTGATTGGTGGCCTGCTGTCCATGGGCATGCGCGCCGAGCTCATGGAGCCCGGCATGCAGATCTTCTCGAACCCGGAGATGTTCAACGTCTTCGTCACCGCCCACGGCCTGATCATGGTGTTCTTCATGGTCATGCCCTCGACCATGGGCGGCTTCGGCAACTGGATGGTGCCGCTGATGATCGGCGCGCCGGACATGGCCTTCCCGCGCATGAACAACATCTCGTTCTGGCTGATCGTGATGGCCTTTACGCTTCTCGTCACCTCGCTGTTCATGCCCGGCGCCGCCGGCACGACTGGCGCGGGCAGCGGCTGGACCGTCTATGCGCCGCTCAGCACGATTGGCATGCCGGGCATCGCCATGGACTTCGCCCTCCTGTCGCTCCATCTCGCGGGCGCATCCTCGATCCTCGGCGCCATCAACTTCATCACCACCATCTTCAACATGCGCGCCCCTGGCATGACCCTGCACAAGATGCCGCTCTTCGTGTGGGCCGTGCTGGTCACCGCCTTCCTGCTGCTCCTGTCGCTGCCGGTGCTGGCGGGCGCCATCACCATGCTGTTGACCGACCGCAACTTCGGCACCGCGTTCTTCGACTCCGCCCATGGCGGCGACCCCGTCCTGTGGCAGCACCTGTTCTGGTTCTTTGGCCATCCCGAGGTGTACATCCTGATCGTCCCGGGCTTCGGCATCGTCAGCCAGATCGTGTCGACCTTCTCGCGGAAGCCGATCTTCGGTTATCTCGGCATGGCCTATGCCATGGTCGCCATCGGCGTGATCGGCTTCGTGGTGTGGGCGCATCACATGTACGCGGCCGGCATCTCGGTGAACACGCAAGCCTATTTCGTGTTCGCCACGATGGTCATCGCCGTGCCCACGGGTGTGAAGATCTTCTCGTGGATCGCCACCATGTGGGGCGGCTCGCTTAGGTTCGACACGCCGATGCTTTGGGCAATCGGTTTCATCTTCCTGTTCACCGTGGGCGGCGTCACCGGTGTGGTGCTGTCCAACGCGGGCGTCGACCGTTCGCTGCACGACACCTATTACGTGGTGGCCCACTTCCACTACACGATGTCGATCGGCGCCGTGTTCTCGATCTTCGCCGGCTGGTACTACTGGACGCCGAAGATGTGGGGCTACATGTATTCCGAGACGCTCGGCAAGATTCACTTCTGGCTGATGTTCATTGGCGCCAACCTGACCTTCTTCCCGCAGCACTTCCTCGGCCTCGCCGGCATGCCGCGCCGCTACGCCGATTACCCGGACGCCTATGCCGGGTGGAACATGGTCTCCTCCATCGGCTCCTATATCGGCTTCGCCGGTCTCTTGGTGTTCCTGTTCTCGATCGTCTACATGTTCGCCAAGAAGCAGAAGGCGGCCGCCAATCCGTGGGGTGCCGGCGCCACGACGCTCGAATGGACGCTGCCGTCCCCGCCGCCGTTCCACACCTACGAAACGCTGCCGCGTATCAAGTGATGGGCACGGTGCTCGCGACCGTAGAGGGGCTTGAGTGAGTAGGCTGATGTCCGAGGTGACGGTCCAAGCAATTCCAGAGAAGCTCGACGTCGCCCTCGGGGGCGATGTCGCCGACTATGTGGCGCTACTCAAGCCGCGGGTGATGTTCCTCGTGGTGTTCACGGCGCTGGTTGGCCTGGTCGCCGCGCCGGGTACCATGCATCCCGTCTTGGCGATTGCCGCCCTTATCTGCATCGCCGTCGGGGCCGGCGCCTCCGGCGCGCTGAACATGTGGTATGACGCCGATATCGACGCCCGCATGGCGCGCACCGCCGCGCGGCCCGTGCCGCAAGGGGCGGTTACGCCGCAGGAGGCGCTTACCTTCGGTAGCGTGCTTGCCGGCTTCTCGGTGATCTGTCTCGGCCTGATGGCGAACTGGGTCGCGGCCGGGCTGCTGGCTTTCACCATCGCCTTCTATGTCTTCGTCTACACGATGTGGCTGAAGCGCGCGACGCCCCAGAACATCGTCATTGGCGGCGCGGCAGGGGCGCTTCCGCCGATGATCGGCTGGGCGGCGGCGACCGGCACGGTCAGCCTTGAGTCCTTCGTGCTGTTTCTCATCATCTTCATGTGGACCCCGCCCCATTTCTGGGCGCTGGCGCTGATCCGCGCGCGCGACTACGAGCGGGCAGGCGTGCCCATGCTTCCCGTCACGCACGGGGCCGACGAGACGCGGCGGCAGATCCTGATCTACAGCCTCATCCTCGCGCCGCTGGGCATGGTGCCTTCCGTCATGGGTTTCGGCGGCATGCTCTACACCGTCGTCGCGTCGATCCTCGGCGCCTTCTTTGTGGTCTTCGCCGTCGATTGCTATCGCACGCGGGAAGGCGAGGCGGCCGATCGGGCAGCCAAGCACCTTTTCGCTTATTCGGTACTCTATCTCTTCGTGCTCTTCGCCGCCCTTCTGGTGGAGCAGGGCTTTGGCATCGGCGGCGGCGGATTGCCGCTCAGCTGGGCGTTGTGATGCAAGATGCGGAAACCGAACGCAAACGACGTCAACGCAAACGGTCCGTGGCCATCGCCTGGATCCTTGCGGTGCTCGTCGTGCTGTTCTTCATCGTCACCATTGTCAGGCTTGGCGGAAATGTCCTCAATGGGCCTGGCTAACCGGGACGCCGCATGACCGACCAACCGAGCAAAAACAAACAAGGCGCCAAGAACATCGTCGCGCTTTCGCTGGTCGGCTTGGTTGCCGCCATGGTCGGCCTGTCCTTCGCGGCCGTGCCGCTTTATCGCATTTTCTGCCAGGCGACCGGCTATAACGGCACGCCGCTGCGCGCCGACAGGGGCGCCGACCAAGTGCTCGACCGCGTCATCACCGTCCGCTTCGACGCCAATGTCGACAAGCACTTGAATTGGAACTTCGTGCCGGTACAGAAGAAGATGGACGTCAAGGTCGGCGAGACCGCGCTCGCCTTCTTCAAGGCAACCAACAATTCCGATCATCCGATCGTCGGGAGCGCGATATTCAACGTGTCACCTGGGCAAATCGCGCCCTACTTCAACAAGATCCAATGCTTCTGCTTCACCAAGCAGACGCTCGCGCCGGGCGCGAGCAAGGAAATGCCGGTGACGTTCTTCGTCGATCCCAAGATGGTCGACGACGACGAAACCAAGAATCTGACCGAAGTCACTCTGTCCTACACGTTCTACCTCAACGACGATCATCCCGTCGCGGTGGTAGCGCAGGACAAGACTTCGGGATCGTGAACCAAGCGGCGCGCGACGCGCCGGTGAGACAGACTGGGGAAGAAGGGGAACGAGAAGATGGCCCAAGCCCACGCTAAACCGCAACACGACTACCACCTCGTCGATCCGAGCCCGTGGCCGATCGTCGGTGCCCTCGGCGCGCTCGGTCTCGCCCTTGGTCTTCTCATGTACTTCTTTTCGAAGAAGGCCGGCGACCCGCAACTCTGGTACGTCCTGCCGGGTCTCCTGCTGATCATCATCACCATGTTCGGGTGGTGGCGAGACGTCATCAAAGAGGCGCATGAGGGTCTCGAGACCCCCGTCGTGCAGCTCCATCTGCGCTACGGCATGATCCTGTTCATCGCCTCGGAGGTGATGTTCTTCGTGGCGTGGTTCTGGGCCTATTTCGACGTGGCCCTGTTCCCCCACGATGTGGTGACCTATGCGCGCACCAAGGTGCTCGGCGGCGAGTGGCCGCCGATCCCGAGCGCCGATACCGGCGTGCCGGGGCTCGGCTATTTCGGTCACACCTTCAACCCGTGGCAGATACCCTTCGTCAACACGCTGATCCTGCTCACCTCGGGCACGACGGCGACGTGGGCGCATCACGCGATGCTGCACAACGACCGGAAGGGCCTCGTTTGGGGCCTCGCCTGCACCGTCGTGCTCGGCCTATTGTTCACCAGCCTGCAGGCCTTCGAGTACATGCATGCTGGCTTCGGCTTCGAGAACCATATCTACGGCTCGACCTTCTTCATGGCGACCGGCTTCCACGGCTTCCATGTGATCGTCGGCACGATCTTCCTGATCGTCTGCCTGTTCCGGGCGCTGCAAGGCCACTTCACGCCGAAGCAGCATTTCGGCTTCGAAGCGGCCGCTTGGTACTGGCACTTCGTCGACGTGGTGTGGCTGTTCCTGTTCACCTGCATCTATGTGTGGGGCTCCGGCAGCAACTATCCCGCTGGCTAGCGGCGGCGCGACGCCGTCTTATATGAAGGGGGCGGTCGGACGGCCGCCCCTTTTGATTTGGACCTGGACCTTCATGGAAAACAGAGAAACCAGCCCCACACACCACGCCCCTGGCTCCACCGTGTGGGCCGGGCTGATGGGCCGCTGTCCTTCCTGCCATCGGGGCAAGCTGTTTGCGGGCTATCTCACGCTTGCGCCGCGTTGCAACGTTTGCGGTCTCGACTACGACTTCGCCGAGTCGGGCGACGGGCCCGCGGTGTTCGTCATTCTCGTCACCGGGTTCATCGTGGTCGGTGCCGCGCTCATCGTGGAAGTCCTCTACCGGCCGCCATACTGGCTGCATGCTCTCCTCTGGGGCAGCCTCGCCCTCGTCCTGCCTCTGCTCCTCCTTCGCGCCTTCAAGGGTGTGCTCATCGCGCTCCAGTTCAAGCACAAGGCCGAAGAGGGCAAGCTCGCCTCGGATTAGAGGCGCCCCTATGCGGACTGCCGGACTCTTGAAGCTCACCTTTGCCACGCTTCTCGGCGTGGCGTTGTTGATCGGGCTTGGCGTTTGGCAGTTGCAGCGCCTCCAGTGGAAGGAGGGACTCATCGCCAAAGTCGAGGCCCGGACCGAGCAAAAGCCCATCCCCCTCGAGAAGGCGATCGCACTCGCCCGCGAGGGCCACGATCTGGCCTATACGCCGATCGTTGCCGAGGGCCGCTACCACCACACGCTGGAGCGCTATCTCTATGCGTTGTCGCCGGAGGGCGAGCCGGGCTGGCACGTCATCACCCCGCTCGAGACGGTCAAGGGCACCATGCTGCTGGTCGACCGCGGCTTCGTGCCCGATGCCTTGCGCGATCCCGCGACCCGGAAGCAGGGGGAGGTCTCGGACGTGGTGACCGTGACCGGGCTCGCGCGCCTCTCCGAACAGCCGAATATCTTCGTGCCCGACAATGAACCGGATAAAAATCAATGGTTTAGCCGTGACCTGCCGGCGATGTCGCGGTCCATGTTTCCCGGCGGCACGGTGCAGGTGGCGCCGTTCTTCCTCGAGGCCAAGGCCGGCGAGGTGCCCGGCGGCTGGCCGCAAGGGGGCCAGACCCGGATCACCTTCCCCAACAACCACCTGCAATACGCAATCACCTGGTTCGGCTTGGCCGTGTGCCTGGTGGTGATCTACGGTGTTTTTGTCTGGGGCGCCTATCGCGGCAAAAGCTCTTAACGAGCCTTTTTAGGCCTTGTTGCGGGGGGCCTCTCTGGCCGCTAGGGTCAGGCAAAAGCCCCATTTTTCGGCGAGAGGCAGACCTTGAAGTTCATCTCCACGCGCGGTGCGGCGCCGGCGCTCTCCTTTGAGGGTGCGCTGATGGCGGCGCTTGCCCCGGATGGCGGTCTGTTCATGCCCGAGGCCTGGCCACGGCTTGAGCCGGATGACATCGCAGGCCTTGCCGGGCTCGACTATGCCGATGCCGCCTACCGGATCATGAGCCCCTATCTTGCCGGCGATCCCTGCCTCGGTGATCTCGAATGCGTGCTGGAGGAAGCTTACGACGGCTTCCATCACCCGGCCGTCGCGCCCCTCTGCCAGCTCGGCCCGAATGTCTTCATTCTGGAGCTCTTCCACGGACCGACGCTCGCCTTCAAGGACCTCGCCATGCAGGTCGTGTCGCGGTTCATGAACCGGACGCTGCTGCGCAAGGGCGCGCACGCGACCGTGGTCGGCGCCACCTCCGGCGACACCGGTGCTGCGGCCATCGAGGCCTTTCGCGGGCTCGATGCCATCGACGTCTTCATCCTTCACCCCAAGGGCCGCATTAGCGACGTGCAGCGCCGCCAGATGACGACGGCCACCGAGGCTAATGTCCATAACATCGCGGTCGAGGGCACATTCGACGACTGCCAGGCGATCGTGAAGGCGCTGTTCAGGGATCGGGACCTGAGCGGCCGGCTTGCGCTGACCGGCGTGAACTCGATCAACTTCGCGCGGATCCTCGCGCAGATCCCCTATTACTTCACCGCCGCGGTAAGCCTCGGCGCGCCCCACCGGCCCGTGGCCTTCACCGTGCCGACTGGAAATTTTGGTGATATTTTCGCGGGTTACGCGGCCCGCGCCATGGGCTTGCCGGTCCGGCGCCTCGTTATCGCCACGAACCTCAACGACAGTTTACCCCGCGCTTTTGCGTCGGGGGTTTTCGAGCCGCAAGGCGTCATCGCCACCTCAAGCCCGAGCATGGATATCCAGCTTGCGAGCAATTTCGAACGCCTTCTGTTCGAGCTCGCCGGCCGCGATGCCGCCCGCGTCGGGGCCTTGATGGAGGAGCTGCGAAAGACCGGCGCATTCCGCATGAGCCAGGGAGAGCTGGGCCAGTTGCGCGATCTTTTCGGCGCGCATTCGGTCGGCGAGCAAGGCACGGAGATGACCATTCGGGGAGTTTTCGAAGAGACGGGCATGCTGGTCGATCCGCACACCGCTGTCGCCATCGCTGCGTCCCACCAAGAGACCGGTCTCGGCGCGACTCCCATGGTGGCGCTGTCGACCGCCCATCCCGCCAAGTTCCCTGAGGCGGTGAAGCGGGCAACCGGCCGCGTGCCCGAGCAGCCCGAGCGCTTGAGCCTCCGGCTCGGCCAGGACGAGCGTTGCACCGCGCTGCCAAACGATTTTGCCGCCGTCGCCGACTTCATCGTCAGCCACAATCGTGCGGCGCCCACGCGCGTGGAGGCGGGCGCATGACCGTGGAGCGGACGCAGCTGAAGAATGGCCTGACAGTGATCAGCCACGCCATGCCCGAGGTCGAGACTGCGTCGCTCGGCATTTGGGTGGGGGCGGGGAGCCGTTCGGAGGGCCGCGCCGAGCACGGCGTTGCCCACTTCCTCGAGCACATGGCCTTCAAGGGCACCGCGCGGCGCAGCGCCCGCGACATCGCCGAGGAGATCGAGGCGGTCGGCGGCGAGTTGAACGCCGCCACCAGCGTCGATTCCACCGCCTATTACGCCCGGGTGATGCGCAACGACATGCCACTCGCCCTCGACATCCTGAGCGACATCCTTCTTGAGCCGCGCTTCGATCTCGTCGAGCTTGCCCGCGAGCGCGACGTGATTCTGCAAGAGATCGCGGCGTCGATGGATTCTCCCGAAGACATCGTGTTCGACCTTGTGTCCGAGGCGGCGTTTCCGGATCAGCCGGCCGGCAGGCCGATCCTCGGCACGGCGGAGAGCGTGAGCGGCTTCGGCCAGACCCATCTCGGCACGTACCTCGCCACCCACTACCATGCGCCCAATATGGTGCTGGCCGCCGCCGGCGCCGTCGATCATGCGGCCCTGGTCGCGGAGGCCGAGCGCCGGCTTGCCGCCCTGCCTGAGAAGACGCCGCCGCAGCCGCAGAGCGCGGTGTATGCCGGCGGCTCCAGACGGTCGGCTAAGCCCTTCGAGCAGACCCATCTCGTGCTCGCTTTCGAGGCGCCGCCTTATCGCCACCCCGACTATTTCGCCGCCCAGATCCTCGCCGGCGCGCTCGGCGGGGGCATGTCCTCCCGGCTATTTCAAGAGGTTCGCGAGCGACGCGGCCTCTGCTACGCCATCTATGCTTTCTCTATGGGGCTGACCGACAGCGGCATGTTCGTGGTCCATGCGGCCGGCGCTCCGGACCGCGCGGACGAGCTGTTCTCGGTGATTCGCGACGAGCTGGAGCGTGCCGCCGCCCGGGGCTTCGACGACGCTGAGGTTGCCCGGGTGAAGGCGCAACTCAAGATGGGGCTCCTCGCCGGGCTCGAGAGCTCGAGCGCCCGCGCCGAGCAGCTCGCGCGGCAGATCCTGATCCATGGCCGGGTGCTGCCGACCGAGGAGATGATCGAGCGGGTCGAGACCGTGGAGACGGCCGACCTGCAAGCGATGGTTGAGCGGCTGCTTGGCTCCCCGCTGAGCCTTGCCACGGTCGGGCCCATTGTTAATGTTGCAAGATTCGATGCCGTGGCGGCAAAATTCACCGTTCCGGCAAGCAAGGCCGCCTGAAGAGGGTTCTAGTCGATGGCATTGCTGCGAGCCGCCTCCCCGAGTGACTTTGGCCCGGTCATTGAGTCCGAGCGCGTCATTCTGCGAACCCCCCAAATGTCCGACTATCCCGCTTGGGCCGAGCTCCGCGCCTCGAGCCGCGAGTTTCTCATACCGTGGGAGCCGCTCTGGGCGGCGGACGAGCTGTCCCGCGCCTCATTCCGGCGGCGGGTACGTCACTATCTGCGCGATCTGCGCGAGGACGTCGGCTACGCCCTCTTCGTCCATGCGGCCACGACCGGCGAGTTGGTCGGGGGGCTGACGCTCTGCAACGTGCGCCGTGGCGTGACCCAGTCTTGCACGCTCGGCTACTGGATCGGCGCCCAATATGCCCAGCGGGGCTACATGACGGCCGCCGTCCGCGCCGTCGTGCCTTTTGTATTCGATTCCCTTGAGTTGCATCGGCTGGAGGCGGCATGCCTGCCGACCAATGCCGCCTCGATGCGGCTCTTGGAGAAGACAGGTTTTAAGCGCGAGGGCCTGGCGCGCCGTTATTTGCGGATCAACGGCGTGTGGCAGGATCACCTGCTTTATGCGCTGCTTGACACCGATGCACGCGACTAGGTCGATAGCGTTTCGAGAACGGGGGAAGCATGGCGGACTGGAACGCCTCGGCAAGCGCTAAAGCGCCCCGTGCCTGGCAGCGATGTCAGGACTGGTGGCGTGCGCTCGCCTGCGCCGTTCTTCTCGCCATAGCCCTCCTCTTGCCAGGCTTCGCCTACGCCATCGAGGCGATCCCCGTGGACCCCGACCAGCCCAAAATCGACATCACCGCCAAGGCCGAGCTTTACGAAGGCCGCGGCGACCGGCTGCAGATCGAGACCGCGCCGGGGCCCGACGGCTATATCGGCCGCATGGCGGTGCAGGCCTCGACGCCCGGCACCAATCCGGGTTGGCTCGTCTTTGCCCTGTCGAACCCCACGGACAAGCAGATCGTCCGCTGGCTCGTGGCGCCGCGCTACACGCTCGCCAATTCACGCGTGCTCAGGCCCGAGCTCGACGCGCCCCGCATCACCGCGATCACGCCCTCGCTCGGCTTCAGGCCCGAGCCCCTGAAGAGCGACCGCGCCGACATGTTCCGGATCAATCTCGAACCGGGGCAGACCGTGACCTTCGCGGCGGAGCTTGCCTCATCGACCGTGCCGCGGCTCTCTCTATGGGAGCCCAACCTCTATCAAGCGAAGCAGCAGGATCGCATGCTGTTCAACGGCGTGCTGCTGGGCATCACCGGACTGCTCGCCATTTTCCTGACCGCGATCTTCGCCGCCAATCATCGCGCCATCTTCCCCGCCACCGCGCTCGTCGCCTGGGCCGCGCTCATCTATTTCTGTGTCGACTTCGGCTTCTGGAACAAGCTGTTCCCCGTGGGGCCGGACCGCACCGCGCTCTATCGGGCCGCCGCCGAGGCGGGCCTCGCCGCGAGCCTCGTGCTGTTCCTCTACACCTTCCTGCGCATCGGCCTGTGGCATGTCTGGATCAGGACCATCTTCTGGGTCTGGATCGCCGCGCAGTTCGCGCTCATCGGTGTCGCCATAATCGACCCGCAGACCGCCTCCGGCCTGGCGCGGTCGTCGGCGGTGCTGATCGCTGCCGTCGGCACCGGCCTCATCGCCTATTTCGCGCTGCGCGGTCAGGACCGCGCCATGTCGCTGATCCCGAGCTGGATGCTGCTCATCGTCTGGCTGCTTGGCGCCTCGATGATTGTGCTGGGCAAGCTCTCCGGCGAGATCGCCGTCTCCGGCCTCGTCGCCGGGCTTGTGCTCATCGTCGTGCTGCTCGGCTTCACCGTCACCCAGTTTGCCTTCCGCAGCGGCGGCGGCGCCGTCAGCCTCGGCCCGCCGAGTCTCGTGCAGATGAAGTCGCTCGCCGTCGACGGCTCGGGCACCCACATCTTCCAATGGCATGCGGGCCGCGACCTCATCACCGTCGCGACCGAGGTCGAGATGGAGCTCGGGCTCGATCCCGGCGCGCTCAACGTGACGGTCGAGGAATTCCTCCAGCATATGCATGCGTCCGACCGAGAGCGCTTCCGCCTCATGCTCTGGTCGCTGCAGGAGAAGCAGGGTGGCGACCTCGTGCTCGACTTCCGACTGCGCCGTCACGACGGCACCTATCTCTGGTACGATCTCCGCGCGCATGCCGCGCCGAACGAGAATGTGCGGCTGTTGCGTTGCGTCGGCCTGATGCGCGACGTGACCAGTCTCAAGCGCTCCCATGAGCGGCTGATGCATGACGCGGTGCATGACAGCCTGACCGGCTTGCCGAACCGCGAGTTGTTCATGGACCGGCTGCAAGGCGCCATCACCCGCGCCGCCGAAGGCCAGGCGCATCGCCCGACACTGATCTTCATCGACATCGACCGCTTCAAGAACGTCAACAAGAGCTTCGGACTCGTCATCGGCGACTCGATGCTTCTGACCCTCGGGCGCCGCCTCGGGCGCCACCTCAATCCGCAAGACACGCTCGCGCGTCTCGGCGGCGATCAGTTCGCCATCCTCTTGATCTCCGACAGCGACCCGCACCATGTGGCGACCCTCGCCGAGCGGGTCAGGCGGGCCCTGCGCACGCCCATGAAGATCAGCGCCAAGGAGATCATCCTCACCGCCTCGATCGGCATCGTCGTCCACGACGGCTCGCAAACCACCGGGCAGGACATGCTGCGCGACGGCGAGATCGCCATGCTGCGGGCGAAGCGCGGCGGCGCCGACCGTATCGAAATCTTCAACCCGGCCATGCGGGCCGAGGACGAGAGCCGCCTGCCGCTCGAAAGCGAGCTTCGCATGGCGCTGGATCGGCACCAAATCTCTGTTCTGTACCAGCCGATTACCCGGCTCGCGTCGAACCAGCTTGCGGGCTTCGAGGCGCTTCTGCGCTGGGACCACCCGACCCGCGGCCGGCTCGCGCCCGAAGACTTCATCCCGCTCGCCGAGGATTCCGGGCTGATCGTCGATCTCGGCAGTTACGTCCTAAGCAGGGCGCTGGAGGAGGCGGCGAGCTGGCACAAAGTGCTGCCGCGCGACCGCGATCCTTTGTTCGTCAGCGTGAACGTGTCGAGCCGCCAGCTCTTCCGCCAGGACATGGTGCAGGAGATCAGGCTGATGCTCGCCCGCGAGTCGGTGCCCCGCGGCACCCTCAAGCTCGAGATCACCGAGTCCCTCGTCATGGAGAACCCGGAACGCGCCGTCGAGATCCTCACTTGGCTCAAGACGTTCGGCGCGGGCCTTGCCCTCGACGATTTCGGCACGGGCTACAGCTCGTTGAGCTATCTGCACCGCTTCCCCTTCGACGTCATCAAGGTCGACCGCTCCCTCGTCCATGACAGCTCGCTCAACGGGCAGACGCCGCTCATCCTGCGCTCGGTGATCGCGCTTGCCCATGAGCTCGGCAAGGAGGTGGTGGCGGAGGGTGTCGAGACCCAAGCCGATGCGAGCTATCTGCGCTCGATCGGCTGTGAGTTCGGCCAAGGCTATTATTACGGCGAGCCGATGTCGGCGAAGGACGTGGCCACCTTGCTGACGGCGCTGGCCAGCCACCGCAAACGCAAGCAACGCGAGCGCGCGAACGCACCGGCCGAGCCGCAAGCACCGTCTAGTCTTGAAGTGAACGCGCCGAGCCAGCCGGCCCTGCCGGCGCTGCCCGGGCCGAGCACCGCAACGTCAGGCGTGACCTGAGTCGTTGACGAGGCGGATCGGGTCGATTCCGAGACGGTTGAGCGCGCGATGATATTTCATGTCGACCTGGGGATCGAAGATCAGTTCCGGATCGGCCGGGCAGTTGAGCCAGCCATTGGCCTGGATCTCGTCCTCCAGCTGACCCGGCGCCCAGCCTGCATAGCCGAGCGCGAGCAGCGCCTTGTTGGGACCGCTCCCATGGGCGATGTCGCGCAGGATGTCGATGGTGGCCGTGAGACAGACGCTTTCGTCGATGGGAAGGGTGCTCTCCGCCTTGAAATAGTCGGCGCTGTGGAGCACGAAGCCGCGGCCGGTCTCTACCGGCCCGCCGAGATGCACGGCCATGGCGCCCAAGCTCGGGGGCACCGAGATGCTGTCTTCGGACGCCACGATAATGTTGAGCTGCTCCAGAAGCTCGGTGAAGCTGATATTCGCCGCCCGTTGATTGATGATGATGCCCATGGCGCCCTCCGAGGAGTGCGCGCATAGATAAATGACCGAGCGGGAAAAGCGCGGATCACCCATCGCCGGCATGGCGATGAGGAGCTGACCATCGAGATAGCCTTCGTCCTCTAAGGTATGGGTGAGGCCTGCCATGTGCCCATGCTACAGCAGTTCCGTTCCGAAGTAAGGGGCAACCTAAATTAAGGCAGTCCGCACCATTCTCGCCGCATAGGGCTCACAAAAGAGTGACGCACATTGAGCCCGCCGAAGGTCGCGCCGGTCAGGCCGCGCGGCTAGATTTGCCGCCCTATGTTCAGACACTGCATGAATTGGATGTCATGATCGGAACGAGAGTCTTAATGCGCCGCGCCACCGCGCTGCCTGCCGCTTTGGCATTTGGCGTCTTCCTGGGCACCGCCTTTGGCGGGCTCGCTGCGCCCGTCGGCGAATCACCGTGGGCGGATCAAACCGATTCCAAGGTGCGGGTCGTCAGCGCCGCGGTCACAAAGGATGGGAGCGCTGCGCCCTACGCCGCCATCCAGCTCCGCATGGACCCCGGCTGGAAGACCTATTGGCGAAACCCCGGCGACTCCGGGGTGCCGCCCACCTTCGACTGGTCGGGCTCGAAAAATCTGAAAAGCGCCGAAGTCCTTTACCCGGCGCCCCACCGCTTCGCCGATGCGAACGGCACGGCGATCGGCTATGACGGCGAGGTCGTCTTTCCGGTCAGGATCACCCCGGAAAACGCCGGCGAGCCGGTCGATCTGTCCCTGAGCTTCGAGTATGGGCTGTGCAAGAATTTGTGCATTCCCAACTCCGTATCGCTCAACGTCATGCTGCCGCCCGATCTTGGCAAGGGCAACGCGATGCTCATCGAGACGGCGCTTGACGGCGTGCCGCAGGCTGAAAAGGCAGATGCGCTGCCGCGGATTGCGAGCGTCACGGCCAATCTCGATGGCCCGAAGCCGGGCCTTGAGATCGAGGCGCTCTTCCCGAAAGGCGCCTCCGGAACCGATCTCTTCATCGACAATCCCGACATCGCCGTCCCGGTGTCCAAGGCGCTCGGTCCCGTCGAGGACGGCAAGCAGCGCTTCTCCGTGACCTTCTATTCGCCGGAGGAAGCCGCCGCCATCAAGGGCAAGCCGCTCAGGATGGTTCTCGTCTCGGACGATGGCTCGACCGAAACCACCTGGACGGCGAAGTAGCGATCGGCGCCGGATTTGGCGCTGGCGACACCTTGGCCCGATACGGCGAAGCCGGTATGGTGCCCGCCAATGTATGAGGATCGAGGAGAGGCCGCATGACCATCGCCAAGGGAGACAGCCTGCCGGAAACCACGTTCCGCTTCATGGGGCCTGACGGGATCGAGAGCTTGTCGACCAAGGATGTGTTCGCAGGCAAGAAGGTCGTGCTGTTCGCCGTGCCTGGCGCCTTCACGCCCACTTGTCATATCAAGCATCTCCCGGGCTTCATCGAGATGGCGGACGAGTTCAAAGGCCTCGGCGTCGATAGCGTGGTTTGCGTCGCCGTCAACGACCCCTTCGTGCTCGCAGCCTGGGAAGAGAAGTCCGGCGCCAAGGGCAAGGTTCTGTTCCTGTCCGACGGCAACGCCGAGTTCACCAAGAAGATCGGCATGGACTTCGACGGCAGCGGCATCGGGCTTGGCACCCGCTCCAAGCGCTACTCGATGTTCGTCGAAGACGGCGTGGTGAAGGTCCTCAACACCGAGGACTCGCCGGGCGTCGCCGAGGTGAGCACGGCCGACAAGCTGCTCGAAGAAATCTAGTTCCGCCCACCGAGAAACGGCGCCATGCCCTCGCGGGCGAGCTCGTCGGCGCGCTCGTTGTCGTCATGGCCCACATGGCCCTTGACCCAATGCCAGCGCACCGTGTGGCGCGCCTCCGCCTTTTGCAGCTTTTGCCAAAGCTCCGCGTTCTTCACGGGCTTCTTGTCGGCCGTGCGCCAGCCGCTCTTGTTCCAGCCCTTGATCCAGCTCGTGATGCCGCCGCGTAAGTAGTTGGAGTCGGTATAGAGGTCGATATCCGACGGGCCTTTGAGGGCTTCCAGCGCCTCGATGGCGGCGGTCAGCTCCATGCGGTTGTTGGTGGTCATGGGCTCGCCGCCTTTGATCTCCTTGCGGTGAGGTCCGGACTCCAGGATCGCGCCCCAGCCGCCAGGCCCCGGATTGCCGGAGCAGGCGCCGTCGGTGTGGATGACCACCTTGGGGCGTTCGGCCATGCTCAATGCGCTCCGAGCCCGTAGTCGCGATACGACCTCACGCGCTGGTGGAAGCGCAGCTTGCGCAAATACTCGTTGGGGTCCTTGGTTTTCACCAGCGCATTCGCGTCCGTGTTGAGAAGGTCATAGGTGCGGGTCAGCAGGAAGCGCAGCGCCGCGCCGCGGGCAAGTAGCGGCAGGGCGTTGAGTTCCGCCTCGGTCAGCTTCCGTTCCGCCTCGTAGGCCTGAAGCATGGTGCGCGCCTTGGTGACGTTGAAGCTGGCATCGGGCTCGAAGCACCAGGCGTTGAGACACACGGCGACGTCGTAGGCGAGCATGTCGTTGCAGGCGAAATAGAAATCGATCAGGCCCGAGACCTTGTCGTCGAGAAAGAACACGTTGTCGGGAAAGAGATCGGCGTGGATCACGCCAATCGGCAAGTTCGAAACCCAATGTGCTGCGAGGTGCTGAAGCTCGCGCGCGATCTCGTCCTTGAGTCCGGGGATCACGCTGTCCGCGCATCCGCTGACGGCTTCATAGAGCGCGCGCCATCCCGGCAACGATAGGTCGTTCGCGCGGTGCATAGGGAAATCGAGGCCGGCGAGGTGGAACTTGGCAAGCGCCTGTCCCAGGCCCGCGCAATGCTCGATCCCCGGCCGCCGCACCCACAAACCCTCCAGGAAGTTGATCAGCGCGGCGGGCCGCCCGGCCAGCTCCTTCAGGATGCGGCCTTCGCGGTCGCGCACCGGCAGCGGGCACGAGATGCCGCGCGCCGCGAGATGCTCCATGAGCGCGAGGAAATAGGGGAGATCCTCCGGCCGCACCCGCTTCTCGTAAAGCGTGAGGATGTAGGGCCCGGCCTCGGTATGGACGAGATAGTTCGAGTTCTCGACGCCTTCGGCGATGCCTTTGAACGAGGTCAGCGCGCCGATGTCATAGCTGCCGATGAACGCTTCGAGCTCCTCGTCAGAGACATCCGTATAGACAGCCATCTAGACCGCCGGCATGTCTCTGAGCTCGCGGGGGAGCTTGAAGGCGATGTTCTCTTCCGCCGTGGTGACGGTCTCGACATGCACGTCGAACCGTTCCCGGAACGCGTCGACGATGTCGTCCACCAGCACCTCCGGCGCCGAGGCACCTGCGGTGATCCCGAGTTGGCGAATGCCGTCGAACACGCTCCAATCGATCTCGGCCGCGCGTTCCATGAGGAGGGCGTAAGGACAGCCGGCCCGCTCGGCGACCTCTACGAGGCGGAGCGAGTTCGAGCTGTTGGGCGAGCCGACCACGATCATGCGGTCGCATTTTGGCGCGATTCGCTTGACCGCGTCCTGACGGTTCGTCGTGGCGTAGCAAATATCGTCCTTGCGCGGCAGGGCGAGAGCCGGAAAGCGGGCCTTGAGCGTGTCGAGGATGTCCTTGGTGTCGTCCACCGAGAGCGTGGTCTGGGTGATCACGGCGAGCTTCTCGGGGTTCTTGGGCGTGAAGGCCAAGGCGTCCGCGGTGGTCTCGATCAGGTGCACCGCGCCCGGGGGCAACTGGCCCGTGGTGCCCACCACTTCCGGGTGCCCCGCATGCCCGATCAGCAGGATCTCGGCGCCGGAGCCGTAGAGCCGCTCGGCCTCGATATGCACCTTGGAGACGAGCGGGCAGGTGGCGTCCAGAACGAACATGCGGCGGTTTCGCGCGGCCTCGGGCACCGCCTTGGGTACGCCATGGGCGGAGAACACGATTGGCGCGTCGGTGTCCGGGATTTCGTCCAATTCCTCGACGAAAATGGCCCCCTTCGCCTTCAGCGTGTCCACCACGTAGCGGTTGTGGACGATGGCGTGGCGGACATAGACCGGGGCGCCGTATTTCTCGAGCGCGAGCTCGACGATCTGAATCGCCCTGTCGACGCCTGCGCAGAACCCGCGCGGGGAGGCGAGATAGATGGTCAAGGGAGGACGGCCGCTTTGCCGCCCATTGGCGTGATCCGTGCCGGTCATCGGCGCTCCAAAAACGGCTTTTTCCGGGCCGCGAAGGGCTCAAGTCGGGCCTTGTCGGGCTATCCCGGTACGGATAGTTTGACGCCCATCGAAGCTCGGGAAGCTCGCGACATTTCAAGAACTTTTCCGATCGAGCCCGGGCATATCAGGCGGGGACGCCGGGCATGTCAAGCCGCGGACGGGGGTGAGTTGAGGCGTATCGTTCTTCCATGGCTGCCCGCGCTCTCGTTAGGGGCGCTGCTCGTGAGTTCGGCTCTGATCTCCGGCTGCGGCGTGCCGAAGCTCTCCAATCCCTTTGGAGCCGGCAGCGAGGATGCCTCCTCCGCATCGCTCGCCGATGACGACAAGTTGCCTGAGATGAGCTCGTCGACGAGCAGTTCGGCCGCTCCGGCGAGCGGCGAAAGCCTCAATTGCCCCCAAGTGGTGGCCTGGCCCAATGAGAGCTTGCGCACCATCTACGAGCCCGGCCATGACGGCGACCAACTGTCGGTGGTCAATCGCGCCGAGCTCACCAAGCTCTCCCGCGAATGCCAGTTCTACGGCGGCCGGGTCGTGGTCAAATACGGCTTCGCCGGCCGCGTGCTGTTGGGCCCCAAGGGCAAGCCTGGCGTGGTGAGCACGCCGGTCAGCATTCGCGCCGCGGGCGCCGACAAGCGGACGCTCGCCACCGACAAGATGAAGATCACCACGACGATCCCGGCCGGGAGCTCGGTCGGCTATTTCTCCATGGTGCGCGAGCTGGCCTTCCCGGTGCAGGTCGGCACCAGGCTCGAGGACTACAAGATCTTCGTCTCGCTCAAATAGGGTAGGGGACGGGGCCTCCTTTGCACCAGCAAGCCGAAAGTACGCCGCGGCGAGCCAGGCTGCTCCTTCTCGGTCTGGCGATCGTGTTGCTGGCAGGCGCCGGGATGCCCCGCGCGGCCGTGGCCGAGCCTTGCCGCGACGACAGCTTCCACGGGGCGGCCTATATCGTGTGCCGCTTCGACCCCACGAAGGATGATCTCCGCATCGTCTGGCGGGGACAGGACGGGAGTCCATACCGCACCTTCGACGCGCTCGCCGCCGAGCTGAAAGAACAGGGCCGGACCCTCCAATTCGCCATGAATGGAGGCATGTACGAGGAGGACCTGAGCCCGGTCGGACTTCATATCGAGAACGGCAAGCAGCTTGCCAAGGCCAATACGGCGACCGTCAAAGGCCCGCCCAGCCGCGTTCCCAATTTCTACAAGAAGCCGAACGGCGTGTTCTATCTCGGCAAGGGAGGCGCCGGCATCCTCGTGACGGAGCGGTTCCTCGCCAAGAGGCCGAGCGCGAACTTCGCCACCCAGTCGGGCCCCATGCTTGTGATCGACGGCGCCATCCATCCGGCTTTCATCGCCAATTCGACCGATCTCAAGCCGCGCGACGGTGTTGGCGTTAAAAGCCCGACCGAGGTCTATTTCGTCATCAGCCGGGTGTCGGTGAGCTTCTACGAGTTCGCCCGCTTCTTCCGGGATCGCCTCCACTGCAAGAACGCGCTGTTCCTGGACGGGGGCTTGGCGCCCGGCATCTATGCGCCCGAGCTCGGGCGTGACGACCCGCCCGCGCACGGCGGGTACGGTCCCATCATCGCGGTGGTGAAGTAGTCTCGGCCCGCTCCACGGGAATGGCGGCCTCGTTCCGGCGCAAGAACGGAAGCGTGAACGGCGCGTCATAGTAGAGGGTATAGGGCGCCCCAACCGGCCGCCACCTCGAGCCCGTAAGCTCCGCGATCAAATCGAACTGCCGCTTCTCGAAGTCGGAGCCCAGTCCCGAGTATCGTAAGATGGCGACCGTCTCTTCGGGGACGGTAACGAGCTTCACGCGGTCGTCGGCGGGGAGAGGGGCGGTGTCGCGGGAATATTTCGCGGGCAGGAAGAACCGCATCCGCATCGCCTCGCCGTCTTCCGACACGTCGACCGGCGAGGTCATCGCCACCCGCTCGTTATCTCGCACCGAGACAGGAACGGTCATCGCGACCTTCTCCGCGCCCCTGGCGGAGCGATTGGCGCCGGCAATATAGTCGAACAGCAATTGGAAGGCTCGGCTTCGTGCGGCGTCGCCACCCTGGGGCAACGCGACCTCGGCGGCGAGGCGTGGCGTATAGCGCCTGATCTCCACGTGATCGGCCGGCCGCGCGATCACAGTGTAGCGTGGCTCCTCATAGAGGCGGATCCCGAACACGCCGACCACCGATTCAATCACCAGCACGGCGTAGTAGGAAACGGCTTGCCACATCACTCAACGTTCCGGCCAAGGGCGAGGGTGAGCCCCGCTGCCGATTGGGGAAGGCGTTTGCAGCGGGGCTCCGGCTTTAGCGCCCGCGCAGCGCGGACGCTTCGCCACTCTTGAAGCCCTCGAACAGCGGGATCACCTGCCAGAGCGCTGACGCGCCGACGAGGACGTACACGATGCGCGACAAGAGGGAGCCCGCGCCAAACAGCGTGGCCACCAAATCGAAGTTGAAGAGGCCCACAAGGCCCCAGTTCAAGCCGCCGACGATGAGGAGGATGAGAGTAATCAGGTTCAACGGTTTCATTGACTATGTCTCCTGGAGGAATGAGGCGTCACGTATTGGGCAAGTGCGATCGGGCAGTGTGGGCCCCGAAGGGAACCCGCACTGCCATGTCTTCTTGCTAGCTTTTTGGGGGCAGGATCACCGTATCGATGACGTGAATGACACCGTTCGATGCAACGATGTCGGTCTTGGTGACCTTGGCGTCGTTCACCATCGCGGTGTCGCCATCGACCTTGATGTCAATCATCTTGCCGTTCACGGTCTTGGCTTCATCCAGCTTCACGATGTCCGCTGCTTCCACCTTCCCGGGAACCACGTGGTAGGTGAGGATCGCCACGAGTTGATCCTTGTTCTCGGGCTTCATCAGGTTCTCGAGCGTGCCGGCCGGCAGCTTGGCGAAGGCCTCGTCGGTCGGGGCGAAGACGGTAAAGGGGCCGTCGCCCTTTAGCGTCTCGACAAGTCCGGCCGCATCAAGGGCACTCGCCAGCGTCTTGAACTGTCCTGCGGACACCGCCGTGTCGACAATGTCCTTCTCCGCGGCACGGGCAATCGTGCTGGCCACGGTGAGGCCAAGCAGAGCCAAGGCCACAATGGCCACGGCGAGATTTTGGATTCTGAACGACATTACTTGCTCCTTTCACTCGTTGCGTGACCCGCCCCGCGGGGCGTGAGCCCTGAGAGGAAGGCCCCGGAGCCAGGGGGAAAGCTCCGGGGCCAAGTCTCCGCGCCTGGCTGGGGGCACAGCTTTGCTGGCGCGGGGAGGGTTGACGCCGCCAACTTGGCAATGAAATAAGTGATTTACAAGTCTAAAAATCACTCATATCATTCAACTCGATTTGATCAGCGGACAGAGATGGCTGGAATGGCCGAAAAACGCTCAGGTTGTGACCGGCGCTGCCGGAGCTTTGGTGTGGTGATCGCGAGCCTCGTCGCGGTGGGCGTGGTCGCCGGCCTGGGTCGAGCTTGGGCCGATGACCTCGTGGTTCCCGGGGCGGATCAGTCCGTGAGCCCTGCGCGCAAGGCGGGTGGCGGCTTCGAATTCAGGCGAAAGCTCTCTTCCGTCGACAATCCCTATTGCGACATCACCACCTATGTCCTCCCGGATCTCCCCGAGCAGGCGACCTCGACGGAGACCGCCGACGACCGCCAGGTGATCGTGATCGACGCCTCGATGCTCAAATCGGATCCGGCCTACGCCCACTTCTTGATGGCGCATGAGTGCTGCCATCACACACTCGGCCACACCCGCCTCACGCAGCGGCGGTTGGGCGGCGTGGGCGTGCAGCCCTTCTACTATCTGCGGCCGCTGCTCAAGAACATGGAGCTCGATGCCGACGCTTGCGCCGTTCACATGCTCATCCTCACGCATGAGCCCGACGCGATCGCGCGCGCACGGACGCGTATGCGCGAATTCGGTGATCAGCAGACCGGAGCCTACTACCCGACCGGAATCGAGCGTGCCGACAACATCGCGCGCACAGCCGCCGAGGAGTCACGATGAGCGAGTTGATGGTTTCCGCGGGAGAGGCGGCGCGACGGCTCGGCGTGGCACCCGCGACGATCCAGCGATGGGTCGACAGCGGTGTGCTCCACGCCGAGCGCACGCCGGGCGGACACCGCCGCATCTACGTGACGGAGCTTCGCCGCCTCATCGCCGCGAACCGTCCGGCGGAGCTGAGCGGACCGCTTGCGGACTGGTGCGACGTGTTGATGACCGGCGATCCCGCGAGGATCGAGCCGGCCCTGGTCGCGTCCCGGCAGAAGACCGGCAATTGGGCCGACACGGCCGACGAGATCGCCGCGGCCATCGCCGAGATCGGCCGGCGCTGGGAAGCCGGTGACTGCCAGATTTTCGAAGAGCACGCCGCGACGGAAGGCTTGCGCCGCGCTGTTGCGGCTTGCGTGAGCAAGATGCGGGTTGCCGATGGCGCGCCAGGTGCGGCGCTGCTCACGATCGAGGACGAGCGCCATACCTTGGGACTGACGCTGGCCGAGCTCGTGCTCGCCGAGGCGGGACGGCGGCCGCTCTGGATTGGCGAGGGACCGCCCGCGGACGAGCTCCACGCCCTCGTGACCAAGCTCAAGCCGGCCCTGCTCGTAGTGTCCGCATCGCCGGTGAGCTCAAAAGCAGCCGTCGCGCGCTATCAGGCAGAGCTGATGCAGGTCGCCGCCGAGGCCGGCATTGGCCTCATCCTGGCGGGCGGCGGGACATGGAAAGAGGCGCCGGGCGCGAAGCGCGTCGTGGCCTTCAAGGACCTGCGCGAGGCTCTGAGGTGAGGCTGCATCATCTTCTCGGCGTGGGCGCCGCGGCTGCGCTCACGCTTCTGGCCGCGCTCAACCTCGCCGACGCGCAAGACGCCTCTCGGCAGTCCTGCGGTCCCTTGAGCAGAGTAGAACGCTAGTTCAGCTTGGACTTCAGAGCGTCGATGCCCTGTTTGACGAGCTTGTCCGCCGTCTCGGGCGTGAGCTTCTCGGCGATCACCATCTGCGCCGCGGTGACGGCGGCGTCGGCGGCGGCCGCGCGCACCTCCTGCAGGGCGTCGGCTTCGGCGCGGGAGATCTTTTCCTCGGCGAGCTTCATGCGGCGCTCGAAATGCTCTTTCATGGAGCGGGAGGTTTCCGCGGCGAGCGCCTCGGCCTCCTTGGCGGCAAGCGCGACGATGGCTTCCGCCTCCTTGGCGACATTGCCCTCTTTCTTGCGGTAGTCGGCGAGGACTTTCTCCGCCTCCTCGCGCAGATGCCGCGCCTCCTCGATCTCCTTGGCGATGGCCGCGGCCCGCGCATCGAGCGCCGCCGCGATTTTCTTGTGCACGCCGAAATAGAAGACGACCCCAAGGAACAGGAAGAAGGAGACGGCGACCCAGAATTCCGGCGAAGAAAGGACTTCCATGATCGCTACGCCTTCCGGGCCGCTTGCACGGCCTTCTCGATGTCGCTTTTGGCGGGCGCCGCGCCGATCAGCTGGCGCACGATGTCGGAGGCGACGTCCACCGCAACGGCGTTCACCTCTTTCATGGCCGAGGCTTTCGCCGCCCCGATGCGCGCTTCCGCTTCCTCGCTTCGCGCCGCGAGCTCCTTATCGAGCTTCGCCCGCTCGGCATCGCTTTCGGCCTTCAGCTTGGCGCGGCCCTCGTCGATGATGGCATGCGCCTTCTGCTTCGCCTCGGCCAACGCCTGCTCGTAGGCGGCGATCGCCTCCTCGGTCTCGCGCCGGAACCTGTCGGCGGACTGGAGGTCGCCGGTGATATGGGCCGCGCGCCTCTCGATCACGCCGCCGATGCGCGGCAGCGCCACCCACACCATCAGCAAATAGAGAACGCCGAAGGTGAGGACGAGCCAGATGATCTGAGGGGCCCAATCGAGCGGATTGAGTTGCGGCATGGTCGCGCTCCTTGAGAGCAGAGCCTAACGGCTCAAGCCTAGAACACGAACAGGATGATCAGCGCCACCACCAGGCCGAACAGTCCGGTCGCCTCGGCAAGGGCGAAGCCCAAGAGCAGATTGGCGAACTGCGTGGGCGCCGCCGAGGGGTTGCGAAGCGCCCCTTGCAGATAGTTGCCGAAGATGATGCCGATGCCGACACCGGCACCGACGAGAGCGATCGAGGCAAGGCCTGCGCCGATCAGTTTTGCTGCTTCTGGTTCCATGGATCTTCTCCCGTGAGGCTGAAATTCAAGTGCGAAGGATTAAGTTACGGCTCAGTGCATATGGAGCGCGTCGTTGAGATAGATGCAGGTCAGGATGGCGAACACATAGGCCTGAAGGAACGCCACCAGGAGCTCGAGCCCGGTGAACGCGACCATGAAGGCCAGCGCCGCCCAGCCGCCGAGCAGGCCGAGCGCCACGACGAAGGCGCCGAACACCTTCAGCATGGTGTGCCCGGCCATCATGTTGGCGAACAGACGAACCGACAGGCTGATCGGCCGCGTGAGATAGGAGATCACCTCGATCACCACAAGCAGCGGTAAGAGGACGAAGGGCACGCCGGACGGCACGAAGAACTTCAGAAACTTCACGCCGTGCTTCCAGAAACCGATCAGCGTCACGCCGATGAAGATGAAGGCGGCGAGCGCGAAGGTGACGATGATATGGCTCGTCACCGTGAAGGAGTAGGGGACCAGACCGAGCATGTTCAGTGCGAGCACGAACATAAACAGGGTGAAGACGAAGGGGAAATATTTCATTCCCTCGGTGCCGACGTTGTCGCGCACCATGTTGGCGACGAACTCGTAGGACATCTCGGCCATGGATTGCAGGCGCCCGGGAACGAGCGCCCCGCGGCGCATGGCGATCAGCGTGAACAGCGTGATGATCGTCGCTGCAATCACCATGAACAGGGCGGAATTGGTGAAGGAGGCGTCGAATCCGAACAGCTTGAACGGAATGATTCGCTCGATCACGAACTGATGCATCGGATCGGGCAAGTGCGGGCCTTCTTCGCCGGCCCCAGGGACGGCTCCGGCTGCCACCTCCGCTACGGCGTATCCTACCCCGATCACTTTCGAACGCCCCTAATCGTCATCATCGTCATCGTCGCTCACGTTGCGGCGCAGGTGCTCGCCTGGAAGCGGTTCGCCCTGCATGGATTTGGCTGTCCGCACCACATTCATAATTCCCGCGGCGGCGCCCAAGAACAGGAACGCCACCATCAGGATCGGCGCGGTGCCGAATAGCCGGTCGAGCGCCCAGCCGATAAACCCCCCAACAGCGACCCCGGCGATCAGTTCGGTCGACAGCTTGAGCGCCTGACCCATCGCCTGGCCGCGGCCTTCGGGCTCCTCCGGCGACGGAGTCACGCGCCGGCCTTGCGCCGTAGCAAGCTTCCCCTCGAGAGCGTCGAGCCGCTGCCGAATAGTCTGAGCGTCGCGGCCGCTTTGCGGGCGTCCGGACTTATTTTCGGCTCCGGCCATTGGCACTGCTCAATTTCCGGGAGAGCCCCGGGGACCGGCTGGTCCCCAAGCTTGGCGCGCACTTTAGTTGGGGATTTGGCCCTGTCAAGGAAGTCGACGAGCCTCCTGCGGGCCGAAAAAGACCGGAGAAAAGAGAGCTTTTAAGCGGGCTTCGTGGCCGCGTCGAACGACGCGAGCGCCGCGGGGAGGTGGGGGCGCATCTTGTCGTAGAGAGTGAGAGGCACCGTGAGGCTGCTCACCTCCGGCGCTCCGATGGAAACGAGCGCGGCCTTTTGCCAGAAAAGCCGAGCCGGCGCCGCGTTGGTGAAGTCGCGCCAGGGTATCAATATCGGCGGGCGGGGCAGCGGTCCGCCCACGGCAAGGTATAGTCCAGCTTCCCCCATGCCGACCGTGACGAGGTAGCGGTAGACGACCGCGCCCGCCACGAGCGACTGCCTTTTTAGGATCTCTCCCTGAGGCTCGCGCGATGTGGCGTAGATACCCGAGAGCGTCTTCCAGCCGCCGGCGAGGCTGAAGCTGCCCCGGAAATGCTCCATCAGAATGGGGATGAGATACTGGAGTCCCAGTCCGACGACAGCCAAGAACGCGACGACGAAGAGGACTTGGAGAAGAGTTGCCGCATCCATGCGTTGTCGGCCCCGTAAAGGCTAGCCGGCGTCGCGGAGCTGCTCTGCCGTCTCCAGATCGACCGAGACGAGCTGGCTCACGCCCCGCTCCGACATGGTGACGCCGAACAGCCGTCCCATGCGCGCCATGGTCAGCGGATGGTGGGTGATGATCAGGAACCGCGTATCGGTCTCCTTGGACATCTCCTCCATCAGCCGGCAGAAGCGCTCGACATTGGCGTCGTCGAGCGGCGCGTCCACCTCGTCGAGCACGCAGATCGGCGAGGGGTTGGTGAGGAACACGGCGAAGATCAGCGCCATGGCGGTCAGCGCCTTCTCGCCGCCCGAGAGCAGCGTCAGCGATTGCGGGCGCTTGCCCGGCGGGCAGGCGAAGATCTCGAGCCCCGATTCCAGCGGATCGTCGGAATCGACGAGCTTGAGCTCGGCCGAGCCGCCGCCAAACAGCGTCTTGAACAGATGCCCGAAATGGCCGTTGACCTCCTCGAAGGCCTCGAGCAGCCGCTTGCGGCCCTCGCGGTTCAGATTGGAGATTCCCTGACGGAGCCGGGCGATGGCCTGCTCCACGTCGGCCTTCTCGCGCTCCATGTCTTCGAGCTGGGTTGAGAGCTCGGCTTCCTCTTCCTCGGCCCGGAGATTGACGCCGCCGAGCCGCTCGCGGTCGGCCTTGTGCTTGGCAAGGCGCGCCTCGACCTCTTCGAGAGCGGGGAGGTCGGCGCCTTCCTTCAGATTGGCCTTCGCCAGGCACGCCTCCGGCGCGCAGTCGAGCTGCTCGCGGATCGAATGCGCCAGCTCGCCGCGGCGCTCGCGGGCGGCCTCGAGCCGCGCCTCGCCGCGGGCTTTTCCTTCGCGCGCTTCGGCGAGCTTCTCCTGCACCGCCCGCAGCGCCTTCTCCTGTGCTTTCAGCGCCGTCTCGGCCACGGCGAGATCATCGCCCGCCTTGGCCCGCTCGCGCTCGGCCTCGGCGATGGCGTCCATCAGCTTGCCGCGCCGCACCTCGATCTCGGCCGGGAGGTTGGCCAGCGCTTCGAGATCTGCGCTCGTCTCCCCTTTGCGGGCGCGTAGCGTCTCGATCTGCTCGCGCGCATTGGCGATGCGCTTCTGCCAGAGGTCCTCCTCGGCGTGGATTGCTTCGATGCGCTCTTGGCGCAAGCGGACCTCGCGCTCGAATCCCTCGAGATTGGCTTCGGCCCGGGCCGCGCTGGAGCGGGCCGTGCCGGCCCCGGCCTGGGCCGCTTCGAGCGCGGTCTCGAGCCCGGTGAGCGAGGCGAGCGCAAGCTGCGCCTCCGCGGTACGCTCGGCCTGCTCCTTCGCTTCGTCGAGCGCCGCTCTGATCCGCGTCAGCGCCTCGGCCAGCGCGCCCAGCTGCTTGCTGGTGGCTTGCGCCTCGTGCTCTTGGGCGGCGATCGCCTCGCGCGCGTGGTCGAGCTCAGCATGCCTCTCCTTGACGATCTGACGGGTGGCCTTTAGCGCCTCGCCGCTGACCATCGCCTGGCGGCTCGCTTCGGCAAGCGCGGTCTCGGCAGAGGTCAGTCGAATCTCGGCCTCGGCGGCTTCGGCGTGCAACGCCGCGAGGCGGCTCCGCTCGATCAGACGCGCGGCCGCCGCGGTCGCGGTGCCGGCCCGCATGCTGTAGCCGTCCCAGCGCCAGAGATCGCCGTCCTTGGAGACGAGACGCTGACCGGGCTTAAGCGCCGCCTGCATGGCGTCGCCTTGCTTTGCCTCGACCAGACCGATCTGCGCCAACCGTCGGGCGAGCGCCTGCGGCGCATCGACAAACTGGCTCAGCGGCGTCGACCCGTCCGGCAGCGCCGGATCGGCAGCTTCGCTTGTCGTAAATCGCCAATGCGCGGGCGCAGCCTCATCGCTTGCGGCGTCGAGATCGTCACCGAGTGCCGCGCCGACCGCCTGCTCGTATCCGCCGGTGATGCGGACCTGCTCGACGATCGGAGGCCATTTGTCTCCGTTATCGGCCTTGAGCAGCTTCGTCAGCGTCGCGAGCTTGGTCTCGAGCTCTTGCGACTTGAGCTTGGCGGCGGCGGCCAGATCGCGCTTGTTGGCTTCGAGAGCACGCGCCTGCGCTTCCTCGGCCTCGGCCGATGCAAGCTCGCGCTCCCCCTGCTGGACCTTTCCAACGAGCGCCGCGAGCTCCGTGTTCAGCCGGGCCAAATCGCTCTGCCCGCTCTCGGCTTCGAGCTTGGCAAGCTCCTGCTCGATCTCGCCCGCTTGGGTTTCTAACTGCGCCATGCGTGCCGCAATCTTCGTCTTCTCGCCGTCGAGGCGGCCGCGCTCGGCTTTCGCCTCGGCAAGATCGGTGGTGGCCTGGCGGAGCACGGTCTCGGCCGCGGCGAGCGCGGCGCCCGCCTTGGCCGCGGCCTCGCGCAGTGCCGGCTCCTCCTGGTCGCGGGAGCTGGCCGCTTCGAGCTTGCGGCTTTCCTCTAGAAGCCCGCGCAGCATGCCTTCGGCCTCGGCGATGTGTTCTTCCTCACGGGCGAGGTCGCGCGAGGTTTGCGCCAGCCGCGTCTCAAGCTCGGCCTGGCGTGCTTTGGCGCGCGCCTCTTCGCGCTCCAGCGCATCGCGTTCTACGCTCAAGCGGTGCAGCACCGCGGCGCGCTGGGCCTCCGCGTCGCGCAACGGCTGAAGCTTCTCGGCGGCCTGCGCCTGCTCACGGAGCGCCTCGCCCTCGGCCTTGGTCTCTTGCGCGACGGTGGCCAGCGCTTCCTGGAAGGCCGCTTCGTCGTGCTCGACTTGCGCGCACGCGGCGGTCCATTGCAGGTGATGCTGCAAGGCCTCCAACTCGTGGAGCTTTTTGGAGATCTCGCGGTAGCGCTGCGCCTGGCGCGCTTGTCGGCGGATCGCCTGGAGTTGCGAGGCGATCTGGCCGATCAGATCGGCAAGCCGCGCAAGATTGGCTTCCGTCGCCTTGAGCCTGAGCTCCGCCTCGTGACGGCGGCTATGCAGGCCGGCGATACCGGCGGCGTCCTCGAGCACGCGGCGGCGCTCCTGCGGCGGCGCGTTGACGATCTCGCCGATGCGGCCTTGGCGCACCAGCGCCGGCGACCGGGCACCGGTCGAGGCGTCCTCGAACAGGAGGCGGATGTCGCGGGCGCGCGCATCCTTGCCGTTGACCTTGTAGGCGGACCCCGCCTCGCGCTCGATGCGCCGCGTCACTTCCAGGATGTCCGTGTCGTTGAATTCGGCGGGGGCTTTCCGGGCGCTGTTGTCGATAAACAACGTGACCTCGGCCAGGTTGCGGGCCGGCCGGTCCTGGGAGCCGGCGAAGATCACGTCCTCCATGGCCGTGCCGCGCATGCTCTTGTAGGAGGTCTCGCCCATGGCCCAGCGCAGCGCTTCGAGCAGGTTGGACTTGCCGCACCCGTTCGGGCCGACGACCCCCGTGAGGCCGCGCTCGATCAGGAGCTCGGTAGGCTCCACGAACGACTTGAATCCGAGAAGGCGAAGCTTGGTGATCTGCACGGGCTGGCGATCCTCAACTGGAAGGTGCGACGCGAAAGGGTCCACGCGAACTTAACGGAACTTGGCAGCGATTCGACTTGGTTCGCAACCGGCCCGGGGTCAAGACGCCCGAGGTTCAATAAGGCCTTTCACTTCTTCGAAGGTGACCTCGCCTTGGATCTTCTTGCCGTTGATGAACAGAGTGGGCGTGCCGATCACGCCATATTTGCGCCCCCGCTGCTTCACCTCCGTCAATCCATCGATAATGGCTTGATTCGTTAGGCATTTGTCAAATTCCGCCCGGCTGATTCCGCTCGATTTGGCCACCTTGTAGATGGCGTCCGGGCGGACCTCCTGGCTTACCCATTCGGGCTGCCGGGCGAGGAAGGCCGTGACCAGGGGGAGATATTTGTTCTTGGGCACGCACCGCGTGACGATCGCGGCCGTCCCCGCCGTGTGCCCGATGGGGAACTCCCGGATGATGTAGTGGACCTTGCCCGTATCGACATACGCCCGCTTCACCTTGGGAAACACGTTGGCGTGGTAGTTCCGGCAATGGGGGCAGGTCAGCGAGGCATATTCGATGATCGTCACCGGCGCGTTGGGGTTGCCGTAGTCACGCTCCCCGAGCGGCCCCGGCTGAAGCAATTCTTGCCTCAAGGCAAGCGCTTGCGCGGCCGGGTCGGGGGCGGTGCTGGCCGCGCCGCCGCAAGCCGACAGGCCAAGGGCCGCGGCGATCAGAACGGCTGCAGCAAGTCCTCTGGCAGGGATCATCCCGCGTCCTAGCCGCTCGGCGGCGGCGTATCCTCGGTCTTTCCGCCTCCGAGCACGGCGTCGAAATCGCTGATCTCATGGCCTGCCGTCATGCGCTTGCCGTTGACGAAGAAGCTCGGCGTGGAGTCGACGCCGAAATCCTCGTTGGCCCTGCGGCGCACCTCCACGATCTTGTCGAACAGCGACTTGTCGGCCAGGCATTTGTCGAAGGCCTCTTGCGAGAAGCCGGCCTGCTTGGCGATCAACGCCAGCTTTTCCTTGCCGTCCTCGCCGGGCACGGCCCAGGTCTTCTGCGTTTCGAACAGGCCGTGGATCATCGGGTAGAAGCGGTCCGGGCCGGAGCACCGGGCCAGCATCGAGGCTGCGACCGCGAGCCCGTCGAGCGGGAACTCACGGAAGATGAAGCGGACCTTTCCGGTGTCGATGTATTTCTTCTTGAACTCCGGATACACGTCGGTTTGGAAATGCGCGCAGTGGGGGCAGGTCATCGAGGCGTATTCGATCACGGTGAACGGCGCATCCGCATTGCCAAGTGGGATGTCCGGTAGCGGTCCGGGCTTCATTAGCTCGGCGACGCCGGGGTCGGGTTTCGGCGCATTCGGGTCGGGTGCACTGCCGCTCCGGAGATAGACACCACCGGCGACGAGCACGGCGATCACGACCGCGCCGATGATATAGAGCCCTGTCTTGTTGCTCTTCCCGCCCTCGTCGGGTGTTTCCGTCGTCTTTTTCTCAGTCTTCGCCACGGTCGCTACTCCACCTGCTGCTGTCGGATCGTGCCCCTTGGGCCTTGGCGGGCCTACAATCGTTGATAGACCCGCATCGGGCAAGAGCGAGAAGGCCGCAAGTCCTCAACCCCTCGTGACCGGGACCTTTGCGCAAGCGCCGAGGCGAGACAGCGCCCGGGCCAAGCCTTCGTCCTCGATGCCCGCCTCCTTCGGCAGGGAATAGGCCAGGAGCGGCGCTTTTTTGGGGCGTGCCCGCGTGCCCGCGCGGGCGATGGGCGCTTGCAGGAAGCGCATTTCGGTCACCGCCCGGTAGCCGAAATAGGCGTTCACGCGCTCCAGGATCTGGCCTGACCGGTGCTGGACCTCGATGGCCCGCGGGCCCTCGATCCTGAGCACCAGCGTGGCACCCCCGGCGCGGTGGCTCCGTTGCTTGGTCTCGGACTCGGTCTCGTCCCGGCGCCGCGGCCACACCACCCGGTCGGGCATGGTGAACTGGGCGAGGTCGCGGCCGACGATGGCCGGCCAGTCGCTGAGAAGGGCCGTGGTGGCGAAGCCGCGGGCTCGCGCAGCCGGATCGAGCGCCTTGGCCACATAACTGCCGATGGCGCGGGCGCCGTATTTTGGCCTTCGCTGGTCCATGACCCCTTTAACGCCGTGGAGAGCGCTCCTGCTCCCCTTGCCTTCACCCAGCCTGAGTCTACACCATGGTCCGAGGGTCGGGCGCCCGGAATGGGATTTATGCAGAGAACGCACACCGCGGAAGGTGACCGAGGATCGATCGCCGAGAGCCTGCTCGCCTGGTACGGCCGCGAGGCGCGCACTTTGCCCTGGCGGGCGCCCCCGGGCGTGCGGCAGGACCCATATAAAGTATGGCTCAGCGAGATCATGCTCCAGCAGACCACCGTCAAGGCGGTTCTGCCCCGCTATGCGGATTTCCTGCGCCGCTGGCCCAATGTGGAGGCGCTGGCCCGTGCCGAGCTCGGCGCGGTGCTCGC
>Ga0307444_1000033_pt1 | contig 65882 bp, 72 predicted proteins | sample SalMarSW160340MG_FD_202145 | JGI IMG/M metagenome (GOLD analysis project Ga0307444, IMG submission 202145) | Salt marsh sediment microbial communities from the Plum Island Ecosystem LTER, Massachusetts, United States - SW1603-40 | ecosystem: Environmental > Aquatic > Marine > Intertidal zone >...
AATAGGGCAATTACCCTAAATAATACTGTCTCAGATGACACTGATAATGATTCGCTTGAGGATGTTTTTGAGATTTTTGCAGGGTTAGATCCCTTAAATAATGATACTGATTCAGATGGATTAAGCGATTTTTTCGAATTTAACGGGGATACTGATCCCCTTTTGAATGATACCGATAATGATGGTTTGTTAGATGGATTAGAAGTTTTGATATATTTTACGAATGGAACAAATCCTGACACTGATGGAGATGGATTAATTGATGGAGATGAAGTACTCGTATATTTAACCAATGCAACAAATATAGATTCGGAATATGATGGAATGGATGATTATTATGAGATATTTAATGATTTGGATCCATTGATAGATGATTCAAACTTAGATTATGATAGTGATGGATTAACCAATTTGATAGAATACCAATCAGGTTCCTTTGCAAACGATTCCGATTCTGATAATGATAATATGTCGGATTATTATGAATATAATAATGATTTAAACCTTTTACAAGATGATACTGAATTAGATTATGATGGAGACGGACTGACAAATCTATTAGAATATCAATTAGGGTCATTAGCAAACGATCCAGATTCTGATAATGATAGTATGCCGGATGGTTGGGAATATTTAAATGAGTTAGATCTAAATTTAAATGATGCAACAGGTGACAATGATGCTGATGGTTTAAATAATCTTAATGAATTTATTCTAGACACGAACCCACAAGATCCAGATACTGATAATGATGGTTTAACTGATGGAATCGAAGTTTCTAAATATAACACTGATCCAACGAATCGTGACACTGATGGAGATGGATATTCAGATGGTATTGAAGTGGCATGGGGTACAGATCCCCTTAATCCCAAAATTACTTTAATAACAGCTTTTCTAAACATCGCTGGTATTGTAATACTCTCATGCGTGGGCTCTTATTCTGTATATACACAAACTGTTAAAAAGAAACGCAATAAAGATCAAAAGCCAATAAAAGAGAAGTTTTCAATCAATAAGGACCAAGATCTCTATAATATTCTCAAAATAGAAAAAAAATACAAACCTAAGCCAAAACCAAAACCGACATCATATGGATATAAACCAGTATATTCTACTTATGCTAAACCAAGTACCATTCCAAGACAAATCGATCTTAATAAAATTAGGGATTTAATTCTTTTTGGCATGCCACCACCTAAACCAATTAATTCTGTTGAAGGCCAAAGAGCGCTTAGAATTGCCAATATGGCATTCGAAGCTATTACCTTAGGTGATATTAAAAAGTCATTTGATTATATGATAAATTCTTTAATTTTAGGCGTACCTGAACCAACGAATAGTCGTATTAAAAGCTTTATTCTTGATTCATTGAACCGAAGTAGTGGTTCTTCAAATAATAATTCGCAAGGTAATCTAAATGGTTATAGAAAGTGTAAATGGTGTGGAAGCCCAGTTAAAAGTACAAATAAATATTGCTATAATTGTGGGAGGTTATTATAATTGTCATCAGCTAACACGATAAAGAAGAATATCACTCAAAAAGTAGAAGATAAAATAATTAAATTTGAAGACACGGAAGAGATTTTATTTCCAAAGATATGTGTTATATGTGGCATTAATACAGAAAATCACTATAAGCAAACTATTTATGGCTCTTTTGTATCAAACAAAGAATATAAAAAAGATTACGTATGTGATTTGCCCGTGTGTAATGAATGCGTAGATAAGGTTAAAATGAAAACTGGTATTTCTAGTAAAAGTGGTCAATTAGTATTAGTATCCTGTATAATTGGATTAATCTTAGCAATTACATTTTACAATTTAACCTATTCTATTTTTTTAAGCATTAGTATATTTGCAGTATCTATAATTATTCCCTATTTGAACTATAGAAAAAAAACCAGTGTTAAAATTAAATTAGAGAAATTTTTGGAAATTAGATTAAGCAGTGATAATGAAACGCTAGCATTTAATTTTTTAAATCCGATTTATGTAAATTATATCAGAGAAATTAATACAAAAAAAGAAAATGCTGAAGAGGCTCAAAAAGAACCGGATAATTTTGCTGAATCTTCAAACTCAAATCCTGAACTCTTAGAAAGCGAAAAAAGTAAGGAATAAGTACCAGAAAATTAAGAGAATTAATAGGTTTCACAAATATTTTTTTTTATCATTATTTAATTATTTCATTTTTACATTTCTTTTTCCATAAGCAGAATAATTTTTAGAAAAGTTTACGAAAAATAATACATCCAATCAGAATCCGTTTTCATTATAGCAGGTGGGAAAAAAAGAGAATTTGGCGAATTTTAATTGTCCTTTGATGCAGTTAAAAAAATAAGGAAAAAAAGTTTTTGTTAAAATTTTACCTAAGATTGGTTCTAGTCAGACTATTATTCAAAAGGAAAATATTATAAGAAGTTCCATGAGCTTGTTATTAGATTCTGAGTTGTACTGTTTATGAGGCTCAAAGAATAATCTACTAAAGAGGTAGCTGCCACAGATATAATAAATAGGTCTGAATTTGTGATATTCGCCCTTGCTTCTTGGAAAATATTAACTATGAATATTATAGAATGGGTTATAGTCAATTGGGCAGTATTATAAAGGATCAATTGGTTCATATCTAAAATTTTTGTGTTATTGATATAAAGGTGAGAATCTCCAAAGCAAGCAAATGTTTGAGGAGCATATATACTAGAGAATATTATATGGGTAGAACCTTGATCTGGAGATGTACAATTATCTAAATATACTATTGCGTCATTTTGCATCTGTAATGAACCAATAGTGCTATTATATACCGATAAAGCTCCTGCGTCAATAGAAATGCTAAAGAGATTATACAGATCTTCAATTACTACAGTAGCATCTCCCGTGATCTCAATATACTTATAAGTTCTCTGAGAAATATCTGATCCACTAATATTTAAATAGTCTGAAGTCGAACCTCCTCCAAAAATTCCTGAGGAATTATAAATGTTTGCTCCCGATTGAAATTTAATCCCTTCATATAAGTAATCTATTGAACAGTTTATAATATCGACTTTACTTGAAGGAGGTGCTTGGAAAATTTCAACAGCAGAATTAATTATTTCTGCATTATAACCACCTATTGGTTCAGAATACCATGCAATTGAGTTGATTGTGCAATTCTTTATTTTAATATCGTTAATACTATCGATAAATACATTCTGGATATAGCAATCTTCGGAAAGATCTATAGAGCTATTTTCTTGACATATAATAAACCCAAAACTTGAATTTATTCCAGTAAATTTAGATGATCCTTCGAGATATATTCCATATGAATCTGATGAGGCGGGATTAGTATCAGTAATAATTAGATTAGCATTATCATACAAGAAGGAAATACATGAGAAATTGGATATTAAAACTTGTCCTGTATTATTAACAACAACAGTCATTAAAGTTGTTTTAGATACATTTGTGTTAATGAGAAGAGTGTTATTAATGTAATTTGTGCCTTGAATTACCCCATTCGTTATATTGACCGAATCTGAGGATACAATAATTCCATAATTTAATTCAGAAAGGACTTTAGAATTAATTAATGTGCATAAGGCATTTTGATAGACATACGCTTCAGTAATGATACATTCAACCAGATTTAGTTTAGAGTTACCCATGAGATTAACTTGGTATATATCGGTGTTATAGATATTCAAATTTGTTTGACCATAACCTTGAACTCTATAGATAGAGCAATTTATAATGCTTCCTATTACAAGATAATCTTTTTGTTGAGCATAAGGATTAGTTGAGGCAAAAAGCAATAAATTGTGTATAGAAGTATATTCAATTTCTAGTGATGTAGGACCTGAAATAATACAATAATTAATTGATGAATAATTTGTAAATTTTAGAGAGGAAACATTCATTGGAGATTGTGCGGTGTTAATTATTTCTATAGAGCTATTCGAAACAAATATGGTATTGGAAGCCGTAATAATAACTTGTAGGATACTACAGTTAATAAGCGAGAGTGTGCTCATATCGCACAATACAACACTAAGTCGAGAATTCCATATATTTCGAATAGTCAAGTTTTGCTCTCCATAAAGAGCTATGGAAATTGAGATATCATTATTAATAATGGTTGTATTCTTCAATATTGTTGAATTTGCTACCTTGTAACCGTTAATAGTTCCATTTGTGATTATTAAAGAATCATTTAGTATTATTTGGCTTGCATTAAATACCACTGCATAGCCAAATGTATCTATTGAACAATTCAAGGAATAAGTATTTGGAGAGAATAGGCTAAGTGGAGGAGGTGTTGCTTCATAATAATAATCTACATTGATCTCATTGTTATTTTCTGATTCTTCAGTAATATCATCATTAGGATCGACTTGAACATTGATAATATAAGTATTTCCGGAAGTGAAGTAGGGTTTGTAATCACTAAGGTTAATGGAAAAGATAAAAACTTCATAAATGTCAAGATCTACGGGAGTAAGGGTGTTATTATAAAGTATAAGAGATAAAGAATGAATTTCAGCAAGAATAATAACCGCAGTTGAGTTTGCTTCCCCTATGTTTGAAACGCTTACTGTAAAATTATCATCTTCGAGAGAGTAATCGGGTATTGTTAAATCTGGACCGTATATAACTTTGTCATGTGGAAAGTCTCTAAAGAAAATGAACCATGAGACTAAACTACCTGCAACCGCGACAATAATGATAAGGACTATTCCAATTATTAATTTTTGATTACGTTTCATGAAAACCACAGTGTTGATCTAATAAATTTCATTAAATAATTTTGTAAATTAAATATAGCATTATAAAAAAATTTAGGGTTAAAAAGATATGCTTCTCTTTATCAAAGATTTCGATTAGAGTTTTTCCAATCTTTCTTGTTCTTTTTTCTTCTTTTTTTCTATTTTTTTCTTTTGTTTTTCTAGCTTTTTTCGCTTTTTTACCTCTTGTTTTGCTTCTTTTTCTTTTTGTTTTCTTTCTTGTTTCAATCTTTCAAGTTCTTGTTTTTCTTTTTCAATGGCTTCTTGCTCTTTTCTCTTACTTTCTAAACGTTCCCTTTCTAATCTAATTATCTCCTGCTTTTCTCTTTCAATTTTTTCTAATCGTTCTTTTTCAATCTGTTCTAGCTTTAATCTTTCTTTTTCTATGCGAATTCTTTCTAGACATTCTCTTTCCTGCCTTTCTTTTTCTTGCCTTTCTCTTGCTATTCTCTCCTGTTCTAACCTTTCTAATCTTTCTTTCTCCAAACGAGCTCTTTCTAATCTTTCTCTTTCCTTTCTGGCATTTTCTTCGATTTCAAAAATCCAATTGTCAATTTTTTGAATTAATTCCTGTTTTTCTTTTACGGGTAATCCAAAGCTTGGTTCTTTTTTGACGTAAATATTAGCATATTTACTCATTTCCCACATTTTTTTCTGGTGTATAGTTGTTGAGCTAATACCAATTTGCCTCATAATTTCCCTAGCGGTTTCAAAAGCTTGTCCTATGGATATCATTTCATAATTTTCTTGAATAACCTTTTTTAAATATATTAGAATTTGTTGAATGTCCGCTTTAGGTGGATTAGGTAACGGTTTAAAATCAACTTTTTCAGATTTTAATGTTTCTAACTCAAACATTTCTTGTTTATAGTCTGGTATTTCCACGGTTCCAATATCAACCCTTTGAATATCATCTTGGTGAGTAAATGTAGGTTGTTCTACTATTTTAGGAATAACCGGTGGTTCTTTTTTTGCTTTTCTCTTAAATTGTATTGGCCAACTAATATATGCATACAGGCGATCTTCTGCGGAAGCAAAAATCGATTGTTTAGAAGTCTTTCTAGTGATTGCATCACTCTGTTTGGAAGAAATTTGAGGGATACCAGAAATTAACATTGTTGATGCGTTTTCTATTATTGAAAATAGATACATCGGATCAAACTCAAGATTAGAATAAATACTTTTCAAATAATCGATATTTCCTTCTATAATGCTAAGATTTTCGTCAGAAATTGTTTCTTGTAAAAGTTGATCTGCCGCAAAATTAATCGCATCCAATCCTGCTGTTGAATCGAGGTAAGTAAAATCGTGATTGTCAGTTAATTTATACATTATATTAGATACTAAAATCTGGTTAAAAAAATCCCAATGTGCACTTAAAATCATATGACCCTCGTTTGATATCTGATAGGAATCCTCCTTCCGTATTGTTTCCATCATCTCTAAAAAGATATCTTTATTAGGTATGAACACATTTCGCATCAATGCCCCCTTTATGAATGTTAGATGATCCTCTGATTTATTAGACAAATCAATAGGAACTTTTATCACTTTCTCTGCTATAATTACGTCACGATCTTCTTCTAACGTGATATTTGTTGAAGTAGCCATATGGTCATAAACAAAGTCTGATAGCACTAATCCAGTTAATATTCTATTATCGGTAATATATTTACCAGATTCTAATTCAAATTTCAGGTAATAATATCCCAAGCCAAAGAGGTAGTGAAGTGTTCCTTTTGCAGTCTCAATTGAATAATCATAACCACTTAAAAATATAACTATATCTGAGACTATATTTGATACTGGATGATGGACATATGTTCCTAATGTAGGATAACCTAATAAATCACCCCAACTGGGGATTATAAAAAGTGAGTTATTGGGAAATAATTTATTCTTAATTTTCTGTTTTTCAATTCTTTCTTTCTCAAGCTGTTCTTTTTCAAGTTGTTCTTTCTCTAACCTTTCCTTTTCCGATTGCTCTTCGTTCATCTTCTCTATTCCCATAATTTAGACGTTATATATAATTTTTCAGTTTAAAAAAATAATGATCTATACATATTATATTTACTTCCTAATAATTTATGATTTTTTCATTATAAGGCGAGTTAAAAATACTTCTAAAAAAATAAAAAATTTATTTTCTGTGGATTAAATCTGTAGAAGAAATCTTATCGGGTAAGAAAGCTCCAGCAGAAATCTATTAATTTTAATATTTTCGATGATATGAACAAATATTTTCCAAAAATTAGAAAATTTAAAAATAAGAATAGGTCTCAGATTCACTTAAAATTGATAGAAAATGAGAAAATTGGAGTAATAATTTATTAAAACAGTAAATCTTGAATCCTTGAAATAATTATGAACGAAAACTAAGATCTTTCGTTAGTAAAAAGTAGAATTGAAACAAATTTTTTACATATTTAAATTCGTCTTATATCCTCTGCATTTTTTCTCGAACTTATTTTCTAAATACAAATCGACTAAAACGATTCATTTGACCATAATAATCGAATAATGCATCAATACCTCTTATCCGCAAATCAGTATTCATACATATTTTATTATGCAAAACACCATCAGGCGGTATTTGAGCAATTTCAGCAGCAATATTGTTAACTTCTTCTTCTAATTTTTCTCGTGGAACACTTAAACTAACTAGACCCATTTGTTCTGCTTCTTTTCCTGTAATTTTCCGACCAGTCATTAAAAGATATCGTGCCTTTTTAACACCTAAATAAAATTGCCAGAGAGGCATACTAGGAGCTCCACCCCATTTCTGGGCGGGGTGTCCGAAAATAGAGTCATCTGCTGCCACCGATATATCACACAAAAGTTGAAGATAACATCCCGCATCAGTACAATAGCCGTGAATTTGCGCAATCGTAGGTTTTGGAAAATTAAAAATGCGTGGATATTTTGCGTAAATCTTTTTATTTAGGATTTCGTACGAGTTTTTATATTGCCATCCTCCTTCTGGTACTGTCATATAATATGATTCCTTAAGATCAAAACCAGAGCAAAAACTTTTTCCATTAGCTTTTAACACAATTACTTTTGCTTTCTCATCTGCTTCAGCATAATCAAGTACTGCATCTAAATCATCAAGCATTTGATAATTCAAAGCATTATGTTTTTCGGGTCTATTTAACGTTATATACCCAATTTTTTTAATAGTCTCATAAATTATTGTTTCAAATTCCATTTTAATACCTTTTAATTTTTATTATATTACTTGATGTAATTCTTTAAAACACTTAAGATTTAAAATTTTTAATTTTATTTATAAAATCTGTGTGATTTCAAAAATGACAGTTCCATCACTAGTATATGGTTTTCCATGATTTTATCCATGAAAACTTCAAATCGTTCTAAAAGAAGATGTTGTTAATATAATATTATGTTCCCGTTTAACGCTTCTAAATTATAAAAAAAGATTTAATCTATGGCTAGTTCTAAACCATCGAAAGCTGCCAGTACATCTGGAAATAGTGTTTTAGCTTTTTTTTCTGCTTTTTTTCTCTCCTGTATAGTTTTATAAGTACTTGCATCAAAATGAGTTAAGACCAATTTTTTTACTTGGGATTTAACAGCTACTTCAGCAGCTTCTTCGGGTTTAAGATGAGGCCATCCCCATTCTTCTTGACCAGGCTTATATGAGCATTCTGTAATAAATATGTCTGCATCTTTAGCAAGTTTAAATAAATTTGGGCATAAACCAGTATCAGTACAATATGTAATGATTTTATTTTCTAGTTCTAATCTATATCCTAAACATGGATCTGCATGAACAAGAAACCTACATGTAACTGGAAACCCAATGTTATGTTTCCCTTCATCTAGATCATGAACTTGGACATTTAGTGGTAATTCAGCAAATGGGGATGAATAGGGATGGTTTATGATCAAGTTTAACCCCATTATTGTTCCTTTATAGCCATAAATATTAATTTTCTGCTTAAAATGGAATTTTGCAAACGTATGAAGTCCTATTATGTGATCCAAATGAACATGACTAAGTAGTAAAATGATTGGTTTTTCTTCATCAATATATTGATCAAATTTATAAATTCCATCACCCGCATCTAATAAAATATAAAATTCATCAGAGCTAATTAATGTAGAAGTAGTATTTCCTAAATCTGTTGCATACCAGCCATTAGTTCCTAAAAATATGATTTTCATATTATTACCGAATCAGTGTTTGGAATTGTAATAATAAGACTATAACTTAAGTTTAAGTTAAGATTATGTTAATTATTAAATTTTTCCGATTTGTATGCATCTCATTGAAACGGAGCCATGTTGGAATCCTTCATGGATGAATATTACTGGCTCATCTTTTTCTTGTAAAGCAATTGTGTAGATCAGTGGAAGGTAATGATCCCATGTTGGAATTCCCAAATTGGCTACATGTCCCATTTCTTTAAAATTTATTAAATTTTGATGATTATAATTCAACAAGTTTTTTTTTACAGTCTCATCAAGTTGTTTTGCCCAATCCATTATAGGTGCATCAACGTTAAAGTCGATAATCCCAAGATTATGTACGATATTTCCACTTCCGATTATTAAAACTCCCTGTTCACGGAGGAATGTCAGATTTTTTGCCAATTGATAATGATATTCCATGGGCTTCACGTTCCATCTGTTAAAGCCATAATCTAAACTAAGTTCTAAAACAGGGATATCTGCATTAGGGTAGATATGTTTAAGGATTGCCCAGGATGCATGATCATAACCCCATTCATGATCACATATAACATTGTAGGATTCAAGTTTCTTACTAATCAACGTGGCTAATTCCGGCATTCCAGGACTAGGATAGTCAATTTCGTAGAGTTCTTTTGGAAATCCATAAAAATCATATATTAAACTAGGTTTCTTGGAACATAATACTCTTGTTCCAGAAGTTAACCAGTGAGCAGAGATTACTAAAATTGCTTTTGGTTTTGGCAAAACTTTACCCAATTTTTTCAAATGTTGGGTAAATTTGTTATCAGAAATAATATTCATTGGAGACCCATGCCCTATAAAAAGCACAGGCATTTTTAATTCTTCATTTTTGTTTTCTTTCAGAGTCATTAAGAGAGAACTAAAAAATTGTTATTTATTTTGAAGGTTTTCAATAACTTTTTCATATTTTTCATGAATTAAAGTTTTGTCAAAATCCCAAAATTCTTGGAGCATTTTATTTTGTTCCTCTTTAGTAAAATACTTCATTACAGAGATGAAAAAATGTTTATCTTCCTTTTCAATATGCTTTGGGTAAAATTCAGTCAATTCACTTAGATATTTTATAATGTCATTTAGGACTTTTACATTACCTTTTTCATATTGATTTTTAGCATCAACCAACATCCCTACCGTATTTCTTGCCCATTTATGTTCTTTTACTAGTTCTTCCATTATCTTTGTGTGATTAGGAGAAAGTTCTTTCTTTTCTAAATCTCTAAAAAGAATATCTTCTTCCTTGCCATGATGAGTTCTATCAGCATACATTCTAATAAAGTCAACAGTAATATCAATGAACAGAGGATTTACTTTAAAAAATTTCTTCATTTTTTCAATCTCTTTTTCCATAAGGTGAATCATTCTTTCAATTAATCTATGCTCTTTCATTAAGGGTCCAATAGGCATCATTTTATTTTTACGTTTTTAGTGATTTATTTTAAATTTAATAAAATTAATTATAAAATGCATATAAAGGTAATTTCGAACATGTTTCGTAGATATAATGATTTTTAAATGACAATTTTGAAACTTATTATTCCAATATGATTTTAAACCTTTATTTAATAGTTTTGAGATTAGAGAAGAATATTTTTATTCCATTTAGGAAATAGCTGAAATTTTATCATTTGATTTAAATTCCTTTATTTCATGTGAAAAGAACGGTGAACTGTGAGATTTATAAGGGTGTAATGCTTTTTTTTATGTAGGGTTAAGAGGTTTAGATTAATTAGTTAACTTTTTATAAAAAAGAATGTAGATTCGGATCGGAATTTAGAAAAAATAACTTTTCAAAAGTGGGTTTTTGTAATAAATGGATGAATATGATTTTACGTTTAAAATAGTACTTGTTGGAGATGCATCAGAGGGAAAATCATATTTTGCGAGGAATTTTTGTTATGATCTCTTTAATAGTGATACAAGAATTACAATTGGAGTAGATTTTTTTATAAGAAGTCTAAATCTACTTGGACAAAATATTAAATTTCAAATATGGGATCTAGGGGCCGAGGAAAGATTTAGATTTTTGGTTCCAACTTATTGTAGAGGCGCTAATGGTGGCATAATAGTATATGATGTAAAAAATGCTAATTCTTTAGCACATATTCTTGAAAATGTGCAGATAATAAGACGAGAAGCTGGAGACATTCCAATAATTATAATTGGAACTAAATGTGAAGAAGATGATCAAAAAGATTCAAGAGATCAAGAAATGCAAAAAGATCAATCAGATAATATACAAGAAGCAGAAAAGATTTTTGAAAATTTAGCTGAAACCTTAGTCGAAGGTGTTTTCCCTAATATAATAGTTGTAACTAAACCTTTAGAATTAAAAAGAAGACCATACACTGAAAAATGGCCCGAATTAAGAGTCAATGATCATTTAGTTCTTAAGTTAGAAAATAATAGGACTAATATATATGTCGGAGGGAGATTGTTCAGTCATTGTAAGTATTTATTATTAAATATTGATTATAATGAATTTAAAGCGTATGATGAGCTTGAATCTATCGATGAAGCAGCAGAAAAGCTTGGTGATTCAATGCACGGAGTGGGATTTCAAAAGTATCATGTATCTCCTGAAACAGAATTTTGGGGGCATTGTTCAAATATCCAAGCTTGGTATGAAAACAAATATGACACTCGTCTACTACATAGAAATTTAGCATTTCCATTGTTGAAAGCTCTTATAAATTCCGGGGATCCTCTGGCAAAAAGAGTATTAAAAGAAGAGATTGCAGAGAGACTTGAAAGTGGTTATCCTTCTGTGGTTTTGTATCTGATAAAGGAAAGATATTTGGATTATTTAACTCAAGAAGAATTGAATACAATTTTTGAAAATCCAAAATTTCAAAAAAATTTATCAAAATGGTTTAAAGATTCCAAACTTATTCCACGATGGTTGTCTAGAAAAATCAAATCCAAATTAATAGCCCTGAATTTATTGAAATAATAAATTTAAGTAGTAAAAAAAACTATCTATTCCTTTTTTATGTAAGTAAATAGAATATAGCAATTGTTTAAATAACTGAGCGTACGATCGATGTGAGTGCCGCACATGATATAGATGTTGATGATGAATATATTTACGTAGCTCAAGTGGACGGATTACTAATTCTTGAAGTAAGCACAACACCTGAAAGTAGCAGCTTAGAGTTCTTATTGTATTTAATAATAATTTTGATAGTAGTTGCAGTAATAGCAGCAATTTCAAGTGTGGTTTATTTCAAGATTTTCAGACCAAACAAAGGAATAAAAGAGGGAACCTAATTGAGCCATAAAAATTCAAAATTATATCTCCAGAACACGTTTCACGAGAATTTAGTAGGCACGTATCGATTTCAGGCTCGATTGTATGGTTAATTCCCAGAGCATCTAACCAACAACTGACACGATGTATGATCCCACATTCATATTGTTTGTTGACTCCAATCATTTCCATGCCGTTGTAGACAAAACATAATAATTTAAATTAGTTAAATTCAAGATTATTGTGTTTTAATTTGTAAATCCTTTTAAATATGGTAGAATAAAAGAATAATTGTACAAGAGGAAGAAATCGAATATTAAAAACGTTATATGATGAGGAAAATGATAATTGATACGCATTGTCATGTTTGGGATGAAAAATCCATATCTGATGAGCTTCGAGGTATTCTTGCTGCGACAGCAGACAAACATAAGTTTGATTTGAGTCTAATTTTGAATGCGACTCCAGAAAGATTAATAAAGGAAATGGATGAGGCGGGAATAGACAAAGCAGTAATACTGGCTTTAGATTATGAGTATCTTTTCCGAGGACATCTGAGTTACAAGGAATATAATGATAAAGTTGCAGGTTATGTAAAAAATTTTCCCGATAGATTAATTGGTCTTGCTGGTATTGATCCAAGAAGATGAAAAGAAGCCATTCAAGAGCTTGAGAGGAGTATAGGAGAACTCGGATTCGCAGGAGTCAAGCTCTGGCCTTTAACGGGATTTTATCCCGATGATCCCAAATTTTACCCCTTTTACGAGCGCGTAGAAGAGCTTGGAGCTGTAATTTTATGTCATACTGGTTCTAGTCCACAAAAGACATATCTTAAATATTGTAGACCTGCATACGTAGATACTGTCGCCGTAGATTTTCTCAAAATCAAAATTATGATGGCACATATGGGTGATCCCTGGACAAATGAGGCTATAACAGTGGCAGCAAAAAATCCTAATGTGTATATTGATATTTCGGCATGGGAACCAGTTTTCAAATTTGCTCCATATGATTTTTACCAAACGCTGGTTCATGCAAAGATGACATGTGGAATAAACAAAATTTTATTTGGTACAGACTGGCCTCTATTTTCTCCAATATTATCGCTAGAACAATGGGTAAAAGGGATAAAAGAAATGGAATTACCGCAACCGCTTAAATTAATGGGGTTACCTGAATTTAATGAAGAGGAAAAAAACAAAATTCTTGGAGGAAATGCAGCACAAATATTTGATTTATGAATATCATTAAAGTAAAGAAAATAATGCCTATTATCCGCTTTAATTTTATTAATAGAGAGTGATTTCTTTTATAGATCTCTAAAAAGGATGTTTTCTTCTTTGCTATGATGAGTTCCATGAGCGTACATTCTAATGAAATCAGCAGGAATATCAATAAAAAGAGGATTCGCTTTATTGTAGTTTTTCAATTTTTTAATTTCTTTTTCCAGAAGTAGAATCATTTTTTCAATAAGCCTATGTTCTTTCATTAAGGGTCCAATCGGCATTATTTAATTTTTTAACTTCTTTTTTAATACGAGCATACGATTCTCGCATACATTATCATACCATTTCTTATCTTTACGAAGTTCCTGAATAATATTCATGCACATAAATTCCCTGTATTCACTGTATTTCTCTGGTAATTCGTTCTCCACTAAGGGCATTCTTTTTATAACCCTTCTTTTTGGTTTATTATGTTCACATACGCTACATTTTACTTGCATTTTTTCACCTTTTTTAAAGATAATCTACCTTCTATTTTGTATTAGGACAGGTTTTTCTTAACACGAATGTCAAATTTTTATTAAACATTTTACAGTAATTAAAAAAGATGGTATATACGGACATTTAAACTTTTTAGTTAAAGATTATTGTTTAGATAAAATCTTTCATATTTATCAAGATTTTTATTTCAATAATTTGTTTAGAAATATTCGCAAAAATAAGTAAAGATTTATGCCTAAGAAAGTATAATAAACATCATGTAACATATGGGAAAAAAGCCCTATCTCCCTAAAATTTTAAACCCCTTCACTTTTTTCTCTTAAAATACCTAAATTTAACCCTATAACAAAAAAAATAGCCAAGATATTTTCTAACAAAATTTTGATGTGTATTTTTCATAATACCAAGGTTTATTAAATTTAAAAATATATGTTACATGCTTGAATAGAGATATTTCAAAGTTTCAAGTATAAAATTAAAATTTGGTGAAAGTATGTCTAATAGAAATTATGGCAATAGAACGATGCACAAAGCCACATGTGCCGATTGTGGTGCTGAGTGTGAAGTTCCATTTCAGCCTACCGAAGGTAGACCTGTTTATTGTCGAGAGTGTTATAGAAAGCATAGAAAATAATTAATTCTATCTTTTATAAGTTTTGGTTATAACCAAAACCTTATTTTCTAACTTATCGAGTAATGATTTATTTTTATTTATTTTTTTTTTAAGGCTCTAGGTCTATAAAAATAAACCTACATAAAATAGTTAAAGACCCCGTTTCAAGGCGTCATACCCTTCAAGTTTAAAGAGTAGAGAATTTTTATCAAAACATAGAATTAAAGTATAATAGTAATTTCCGGAGTGGGTTATTTCAAGATTTTCAGACTAAGGAAAGGAATAAAAGAGGAATCCTAATTGAGCCTTAAAGATTCAAAATAATATCTCCTGAACATTTTTCGCAAGAATTTAATAAGCAATTATCGATTTTAGGCTCAATTTTATGATCAATTCCCAAAGCTTCCAACCAGCAACTCACACGATATATGACACCGCATTCATATTCTTTGTTAACTCCAATCATTTTCATACCGTTATAAGCAAAGCATCGGTTCATTTCCCAATGCATTCGATCTTTTTCAGGGAAGGTATACTTAAAGTCCATGAAATCCCCTTTTAATATGCTAAAAGCATTATTAATGAAATCTTTTAATTGCTCAAATGTTCTTATTTTTACATTTTCCCATCCCATTGCCTTTTTTATTCTTTGCATTTCAATTACTGAAAGAGATTTAATAGCAGCTTTATTAAGTTTGTTAGCAGCTTCAATCCCTAATTCACGGGCACAGTTATAAAACCATGAACCATCGTGAGTCATCCAACATTTAACAAGGAGTTCTTTTAATTGATTTTTATCAAGCTGATCTAATAATAGCATTTCCATAATTACTATCACGTTGTTTATTTTTAAAAAAGTTAAAAGTAAAAAATAAATTATTCTCAAATTCATTAAATTTTTGAGAGCATCATTTAGGATTTTTATATTGTGTCAGTCGTTAAACGAGATATCATGTATTTATATGTATGACTTTTGCTGGAGGAAATCCATTAAAATGAGTAGCGGAAGCATTAGTATAAGCACCAATATTTTCGGAATAGAGTAATTCTTCAATATTTAAATCAGGTAATTGTTCATTGAGAGATATTTTGTCTAAAGCATCACATGTTGGGCCTACTACTGCAGATTCTTTTAGCGCACCTTCCTCAAAAGCTTTAAAATGATATTGGATATGGTCGAAAATAGTTCCTGAAAATGTATTATATACTCCATCATTAACATAATAATATACTTTATCGTTTCTAATCGCTTTACCGTTAATTTCGACTATAGCAACGGCTGTAGTTGCAACAATAAAGCGTCCCGGTTCTGCTATTATTCTTATTTCAGGTGTATCAAAATATTGGGAGATACTATTATTAATCACCTCAGCTAAGGTTTCAAAAGAAGGGACATCTTCATCATAGGGAACGGGAAAACCCCCACCTATATCTAAGAAAGTTAATTCTTGTCCAATGTCTTTAGCTTGTTCAAAAATATTATGAGCGATTTGAAATGCTTGGACATAGTTATCGAAATTACTACATTGACTACCAACATGAAAACTCAATCCTTCTACGTTAAATCCTGCATTTTTCGCATATTTAATTAAATCCAGACAAATCTTAGGATTTGCTCCAAATTTTGTAGAGAGTTCCACAACTGAGCCAGTGTTAGGAACATCTACTCTTAATACTAAACGGCTATTTTTACAGTATTGAGCAATCTTATCAACTTCTATATAATTATCAAAAGTCATTCGGATAGAATATTCATTGAGTTTTTTTAATGAATCGATTCTTTTTACAGGGTTAGCATAAATTACTTTCTCATTCATAAATGCTTTTTTATCCTCATGAGATCCCTCAATCGTATCATAAACAACCATAAATTCTTCCCATGAAGCAACATCAAATCCACAACCTTCATGATATAGAGTTTCCACTATTTTTGATTCGGGATTAGCTTTTATAGCATAAAATGGTTTTACATCAGGGAGATACTTGCAGAATTTATTGTAGTTCGCTTTTATTAAGTTATGATCAATAACAATCAAGGGAGTGCCATTTGCATTCACTAGGTCTAATAGAGTTGATTTATCAATCATTTTCATAACATTTTAATATTTAATGAATTAAATGATAGATGGTTAAAATCTTTTTTAAATTAGTAAGTGATGGTTTGAACGCTGCTTAGCATATTGTACGACTGAGTTAAACGATAGATATTTTTCCTAATGTTTTTACAAAATGAAGTGTTTCTTCATTTAATCTATAAGAAAAGATTACGACAAACGGGTATTAGAGTGTTTTTTTATGAAGACTGAATTTTTAGAAAAACAGATGCGTAAACGGGTATTCAGAGCTATGCAAGATTATAGAAAAAATTTTCAAGAAACGATTAAACCCTTACCAGAATCGCCAGAATTTGGATTTTTTACATGGTTTAGAATTTTTCGGGAGAAGAATATTAAAATCAAACTTAAGATATCGGTTCGGGCTTTACCCTTTGCCCTAAGAGCGATATTAGGTATCCGAAAATCCTTTAAAAGCCTTAGGAAAAATCCAAAAAATGCTTTAACTTCAATTACTACAGAAGATTTACATGATTTAGAAGAATATGCGAAGTCTATCGGCGTGGATAAAGTAGGATATACGAAGCTTACTCCCGAGCTTATTCTTGAAAGCCAAGAACTTTTGTATGATAATATGATTGTATTGATAAAGGAGATGGATAAAAATCTCATAGCGCTTGCACCTCATAAAAAAACCATGGTAATGATTATGAAAACATATTATCAGATGGGTAAGCAAGCTAATAAGATCGCTAAATTTTTACGTAAAAAAGGGTATAGTTGCCATGCGGGTCCTGCTCTTGGAGGGTTATCTTTATATCCTGTACTTGCTCAAAGAGCAGATTTAGGGGCGATCGGACGACATGGGTTATTAATTACCCCCGAATTTGGGCCTAGACAGCGTATCGCAGTGATATATACAAACATTACTAATCTTCCCATCGCCAAGTCTAATTCTTATGGGTGGATTCCTGAGTTTTGCAAAAAATGCGTGAGATGTATGGAAGCTTGCCCTACAAAAGCAATTTACGATACACCCATTCAAAAGGCTCATGGAAGGTTAACCCATATCGATGTGGAAAAATGTGCACAAGGGTTCCTAAATTATGGGTGTAGTATATGTATAAAAGAATGTACCTTTAATAAAAATTCCCCCGAAAAGATGAGGTAAATTTATTTCTTTTAAAACGAAGATTTTTTCTTTTAATTCATAGGACAAAATAGAAAAAAGTTGAAATGCTTCATATTAATATTATTTTCCATTAATTTCCAAGAAAAAAATGAAAAACTAATTAATCATTTACAATATATTTAAATATCCGACTTTTTATGGGTAGCATTGCTTAATATTTTGTTAAAAAAGGTATGTTAGGCGATATTATACTTTAAAGAGAAACATAATAAAAAGCTTAGAAGAGACTGGATAGGATTAAAATGTATGAGGCAATTTTAAAAACCGTCATTTTGGGTGATGTAGGTACTGGTAAGACAACATTATTAAAGAGATTTATTAATAATGTATTTGATTCAAATTGTATGAGGACAATTGGAGTTGACTTCCAAACTAAGGACTTTAATCTTGATGGAAAGGAATTAAAGTTAATGATTTGGGATTTCGCCGGGCAACAAAGATTTAGTTATATGTTTCCTGAATACTTAAATGGTGCTTTGGGAGGCATTTTGATGTATGATATCACAAATTACTCTTCCTTTTATCATATTGGCAAGTGGTTATCACTAATACAAGAAAATAATCAAAAATTTCCAATTATATTACTTGGTACTAAGTTGGATTTAGATGTTTTTAGAGAAATTCCTCATGAAGTTGGAGTGAGGGTTGCTAAATCGTTGGGTTTAAACGGATTTATTGAATGTTCTAGTAAAACTGGTGAGAATATAGAGCTGCTATTCGAAACATTAATGCAATTAATGGTAAATAACGCTTTAATCAACGAAAGAGAAATAATAGAACTTGAAGAATTGTGTTGAAATTTTAAATTTAAAAACACTTAGATAAATTATAATTTAGAATTTGCCTATTTTTGTTCTGGGTGTAATCTTGTTTATTTTAGCCTTGAGTTCAGCAATTTCTATATAAAAATGAACTTTGGTTTTTTTTTTATGGAAATATTATATTGTCTGAATTAATATCATCTAGAAAAAACTAATGAGTTATATGTCATCTTAATAAAATAGAAATTATCTATAAATTCTTATAAAAGTATAATATTGAATTGAATGTGAAATATATATAGTTAGATTTTTTTGTCAATAATTGGGAAAGCTAAAATATCCAATGTAAATATTTCTTTATTGTGAAAAGATGTCAAATTTTAAATTAAAAGTATTACTCACAGGTGCGGAAACAGCAAGTAAGACACATTTAATTCAGAAAATCACTAAAAATAGATTTCAAACGAATTATAAACTAACCGTAGGGGTTGATATTCTTACGAAAGATGTTGAATTTAAACAGGGAGAAACCGCGACGTTAAGTATTTGGGATATAGGAAGCCAAGAACGTTTTAAATTTATCCGTCGTGCATTTTATAAAGGATCAGCTGGCGCATTATTAATTTTTGATTTAACACGAGAACAGACATTAATTGAAATAAGAAAATGGTTTACAGAAATTAAAAAATTGGTAGGTTCTATTCCTTTTGTTTTAATCGGAAATAATATTCATTTAAATAATTTGAAAGATAAAGCAATTATCAGCAAAAATGCTCGAGAATTTGCTAAAAATGAGGGAGGGATCTATATTGAAACATCTCCGACCAATACAGATGTTCTTGAAGGGGTAGTTCGTAATTTTACTCGTAAAATTATAGAATCAAGGGCATAAATTAATTATAATTCTCAATCTCATCATGCGAAATATTGTTTAATTTGTCTACCAAGTCTGATTAACGCTTCAATAATCTTACTTTTCCACTTTGTAATAGCTGCAACTCTTGTTATATGAGTATTTTATCGGGTTCTGTAAAATGTGTACCTAAAAGAAAGTTAATAAGACAGCGACATTATGAAGTCACCAAATATTAGATATTAATTAAAAGTAATAAGAATTGTAACTAAATAAAGTTGAATATAAGAGTGGAGTATAATGGGGGATCGTTTGAAGGATAAAGTTGCTATAGTTATTGGAGCAGGACAACAATCGGGAGATACAATAGGTAATGGAAGAGCGATTTCAATTCTTTTTGCCCGTGAGGGAGCCAAGGTAATGCTTGTTGACCAAAATATTAATTCTGCTCAAGAAACAAAGTTGATGATAGATAAGGAAGGTAAAGAATCGTTCACTTTTAAAGCCAATATTGTAAAAGAGGAGGATTGTCGTCAAATAACGGAGAGATGTGTTGATTTATATGGTCGAATCGACATCCTTGTCAATAATGTTGGTATTGGAGAGGGAGATAAGAGTTTGGTAAATTTGAGCGAAGATATATGGGATAAAATTTTTAATGCAAACCTGAAAGGAATGTTCTTCACATGTAAATATATATTACCTGTAATGGAGAAACAGGGAAATGGTTCTATTATCAATATATCTTCTATTGCGGCTGTTTGTGCTACGCCTTTAGTCGCTTACAAAATATCAAAATCAGGAGTCAATTCTTTAACTCATCAATTAGCCATGAAATATGCTAAGAAAGGAATCCGCATCAACGCTATCATGCCTGGATACTTAAATACCCCCATGGCTATTGAAGGAATATCAAGAGCAAGAGGGATAAGTAAAGAAGATTTGATCAAAGAAAGAAATAGCATGGTTCCACTAAAAGGGGGAATGGGAGATGCTTGGGATACTGCTTATGCTGCACTTTTCTTAGCTTCAGATGAAGCAAAATTTATTACTTCAGCTATACTCCCAGTTGACGGAGGTCAAAGTTCAAGAATAGGATAAACTAAAGGTAAATAATATATAAACATTATTTTTTAAAATTAATAATAGTAATGAGATTGAGGTGTAAAAACAATTACAAAAAAAGTAGAAGAATTTCAAAAACAGGGAAAAAATATTGCTCGAGAAAGGGTAAGGCTTAAACAACCCAGAATTTATCCATTAAAAGAATCAGAGTGGAATGAAGAAGTTAAAACTATCTTAAAACCAATGGTTGATGAAAAAAGCGGTCGGATTATCAACATTTTTAAAACTTTAGCTAGACATGAAAAACTACTTAAACGATGGCTTGTATTTGCCAGACATATTTTGGGTAAATCTTCTGTCCCTGCAAGGGAGCGAGAAATTCTCATACTTCGCATCGGTTGGCTTTGCCAATCAGAGTACGAATGGGGGCAGCATGTCAAGATAGGAAAAGAGAATGGACTTACCGATGATGAAATTCAAGGGATCACAAAAGGTCCAGATTCAAATGGGTGGAATAGATTTGACGCGACTTTACTAAGAGCGGTGGATGAACTATATTATGATTCATTTATTAGTGATCTTACTTGGAATGCACTTACCGAGCGATATAGTACACACCAACTTATAGATTTGATATTTACCGTCGGTCAGTATAATCTAATAAGTATGGCACTAAATTCTTTAGGTATTCAGTTGGAAGATGGTACTAAAGGTTTTCCTAAATAAAAAATTTCTAACTTTTATAGATAATAGTAATATTTTCAATAGCTTAAAGAAGTAAATTATTTCGGGGGATTATAAAAAATTTTAATCATATTTCCTCATCTTTCACTTTATTATCAATTATAGAGGGTACTTTTTTCGCAAATTCTACATTCTTTTTAATCTTGTATTTATAACACAAATCAACTAAAGCGATTCATCTGACCGTAATAATCGAATAACGCAGATTCAGAATAATAATAGGTTAAATCCGAAATATAAAAATAAAAGAATTTATATTTTCAAGGTTAATTCGTAAATAAATACTTATTAAAGCGTATTATCGTTATTAACACTAATCACATTAAATCTAATTAATTTAAAAAGAAAAATGCAATGTTTGAAAGAAAAAAAATTATTGCTTTAACTTTAATTATCGCAGTTGTAGGGACCTCGTTTTTAATTTATTTCCTAATTATCCCAGATGAAAGAGAGGAACCTGTATTCAAAGGGGGTATTTTAACTGAAGATGAAACTTGGTCCGGAGCCATTTTTGTGAGTGAGAGTGTTATAGTCCCTAGTAATATCACGTTAACTATAATGCCAGGAACCGAAATTTTATGTAAACCAAGCCGAGATTATAGGAGTACAGAAACTGTAGGCTTCTTAATAAGTGGAGGGACTATAAAAGCAGTTGGGACGCCAGAAAAACGAATATGGTTTACGGTTGATGATGAAACACCAATTAATGGTGATTGGGGAGGCATAGAAATATATCAGTCAAATACCTCAATATTTAAATACGTTATCGTGGAATATTCCATAATGGGGATAGCCCAATTTTATTCTAGAGTAAATATTAGCCATTCAATCGTACGTTGGGTAAACTTAGAGGGAATTTACATGGAACACTCAACCCCCTTAATTGAATATAATTTGTTATACCAAAATGGATATCACGAGATATCGATTGAGCAATATAATCATGACGTAATAATACGTAATAGCATTTTTGCTGGAAATCATGTGCCCTTCATTGCTATTGATTCAAACGTATCTCTTGAAGGAAATTATTTTTATAATTACAATTCAACAGATACAATAGCAATACAAGTTGCTGGATTCTCAAACGCTACGATAATTAGAAATAAGTTCGATGGATTCACAAATGAGACCGCATTCAAAAAATTGGTAGAAACTGCTTCTATAGTGAGCATCGACAATGATTTCGGCAATGGAACGGTTCTGATTCCAGAACTCGATTTTGATGATGTTAAACACCATGATTTGGGATATACTCCGGGAGATCCCGAAGATCAGTATATGTATGTATATCCTTCGGAAGATGAAACTCGTAGGGTAATCAGCAGAATAGGAACAGGACTAGGGTTCGGTTGGGCTATGGAATACGCTGATGGATATGTCTGGAAAATGGAGACTGGTAATTTAATTAAAATTGATCCTATTTTAGGCAATTACACACAATATCCTGTGAATACATCTGAAATTTTAGGACCAAGAGGTCTTTGTTTTGATGGAGAATTTTTTTGGGTTCAAGATCAATCTCAATTTAAAATTGTTAAGTTTAAATTCAATGGAACTGATGTTATTATCAACAATTCCTTCACCATCCCAGAAAGTGAAAAGGGTGGTCGCAGCGGTTTAGCCACTGATGGGACATATCTTTATATTGCAAACATGCAAGGTACGCTTTTATATGAACTATATAAAAATGGAACTACACGTCGAACAATCTCAATAGGGACACTTGACTTGGTTGGTCCTTTCACGTGGAATGGTACACACTTCTGGTCTAGCAAGGGCAATAAGCTTATAGCCTGGACAAAGGAGGGAAATATCGTTGGGCAGATATATGATGTCGCAGCGGGATGTTCTGGCCTAACTTGGGATGGAACAAATCTATGGGGTCTTTATAAGACTTGTGAACTATGGAATGATGCTAAGTTTTTTCAAATCGAGATATTAGACGATTCTTTTATTTAAGGTTTTAATTACTTTAAGATTCAATACTAAATTATTCGAAAATATTTTCAAATGATGGTTCTTCTGCTATACATTTTTAAATAGAATAAACTTCTTATAGATGATAATTAGTATAAAATTTAAAATATAAATTTCTACATGTAAGGTGTCAATATGATTATTGCAATAATAAATTTTAGTTCTTTCATAATCTCTTGTCTGATTATGAGTTATGTATATATACCTAGTATCCAACCTGTAAAGAGAGCAGAGAAGTATGGTGAAAAAGCGTGGAGTGATTGTAAAAAATTTCGAAGTATAGGGGGGCTTTTTGAATTAATTTCAGTAATTAATTTAATAATTTGGATCTGGTTTCCACTACCTTTAGTAGGTACATGGATAATAAGTCCGAATATCTGGGTTGGAATTATTATCGCAATTTGTATTATCCTTCCCTGTTGCACTATTTTATATTTAGGGATAAAGGCTGCTGGCTCTGAGACTCTTAGTCCATCAGAAGATACTGAAATGTATGGGGGAATTTATAGATATATTCGACATCCTCAATCGTTAGGAGAATTTCCTCTTTTTGTCGCTATAAGTTTTGCGATTAATTCATGGTTTTTAGTAATAATTTCATTATTATTTATTATAATTTATATTCCGATTATGATTCACTATGAGGAGAAAGATCTTATTAAGCGATTCGGTGATAAATATCGTGAATATCAAAAGAATACGGGAGCATTGTTTCCAAAACTCAGAAAATGACTTATTAATATCTAAGATTAAGAATAAAACATTTTTGATTGATAAATTATGAAAACTACGAATACTAATAAAGATTCAACATCAACACGATTTATTAATAAAAATATCAAAGAAAATAGATATTTATTTTTTGCTGGAATTTGTTTTATGATCTATTCTCTCATTGAAATTTCTGATTGTATCTATTTAATCTTTATTATTATGAATCTTGCGCCAAATCTTTATCTTAATATGGGAATAATTATCCCTGTAATTCTGCAAATTCTAACATATCAACCTATATTTTTTTTACCGTTCTTCCTAAGTTTTACTCTTCTGCGAATTTTATCAACAGTCGGCATTTTTAAAAATTATATATGGGGATTTTATATTGGTATTGTTAGTTTAATTCTTACAATGCTAATGACTTTGCTTTTTATGCCATTTGGATTTATTGAGTTATTTTTCTGCTGTATTATCTTAGTTTTACTTATTATTGGCTTTTTTGATAAAAAACCAATTATTTAATGTTTTCAAATTCTAATACAAAATAAAAATTTTAATGACAGGTGGAATCTGTTCACCACATTTTTCATAATTTCCTTTGATACAATTTTTTCTTATACTGAGAATAATATAGATTATTCTTTTTTTAATTCAATTTTTAACCAAATTGGTAAATTTGCTAAAGTAATTTTATTAACAGAAAAAGTGTGTTTAAATAAAGATTTATTTAATAAATTTATTAGTTCATTTATATCATATGTCATCTTAAGCTGCTTTTTTAAAAAGTATGGAACTAATCTTCGATTAAAGAATCCCTCATTGGAAAGATTTTTTTTAATTTCTACCTTAAGATTTGATTCATCATATTCTTTATGAGACTCAAATAATATAGCAGTTTTATTAGGTTTTAATATACGATGGATCTCATTTAATCCCTCTATGGGATCATTCCATAGATAAAAACTTCCTGTACATGTTATAAGGTCAAAATAATTACTCTGATAATTAGTACTTGTGATATTTCCTTGTTGTAAATCAGCTTTTATGTTAATTAGATTAGTTTTCGCAAGATTAATCATCTTTTCTGAAATATCAAGTCCATATAACTCAATTTTAGGATTCAACTTATTAATTTCTATTAGTAATCTGCCATGTCCCGTTCCAACATCTAGAAAGGCGCCTTCATTTATCTGATTTGATAAAACTTCAGCAATTTGGCTTCTTTGAATTTTCATTGGTCCTAATTGCATTATTTTATCATACAACTTAGCGGCAAATTTTGGTAATTTAATAAAACTTTTTTCTCCCCGATCACTCATAAATTAATAATAAATCACTCAACTAATTAAATCATGATGTATTTTTCAAAAATAAAAATAAAGAAGAAATAATTGAATCAGTGAAAAGTTTGAAATTAAAAGGAATAGATAAATTTCGAGAAAGAATACCGACATTTTCTGGCAAAAAGATAATAATTTTACCGATATATTGTATTTCTGTTTTTACCCTTAGTTTAATAATTCAATTCTATTTTGATCTATTACCGACCATAATTCCTGTTGTAGGTGCATTTGGATATTTAATTATCATATTTCCAGTTTTAGGAGTAGCTCTGATGGGATCTATAGCTATATTTTTAGTATTTCAAATGTGGTATAATCGAGATCGCTTAAAAGCGAAGTATGGACAATTTTCATATCAAAAGATATTTCTTGTGGGGTTTGGAGGTGTTGTCATTATCTTTAGTATTGTAATACATAGTTTAATCCCCTTTTATCTATGGGAATTTAATTTCTGGTCCCAGATTCCTTTCTCAATATTCATAACTCCATTAACATCATACCTTACTCCAATTTCTCTAGTTCTTGGATATATACGTTTCATTTCAGGAGTATTTATTTGCATATTGGCTTTGATGATGTTTGTTCGATCGATAGAAACTTTTGGGATTGACTATATGACGGTTACTTACCTTTATTTCCCTGAAGAGAGTGAATTACAAAATCATAAAATTTACTCAGTGTTACGGCATCCAACATATAGTGGGATTTTATTGCTTTGCTTTGGTGGAATGATTATTTATTTAACTCTATATTCAATTGCATTCTTTCTGATCATATACGGTGGGATCTATATTCATATTCATTTTGTAGAAGAAAAAGAATTAATTAATCGATTTGGAGATTCATACAAGGAATATAGAAAAAAAACCCCCGCATTTTTTGTTCACGTAAAAAGTTGGGGTGTTTTTCTTAAATTCATTCTGGGAAGAGAATAAATTGTTGAATTTCAGTATTTTCTATGAATTCTAGTAAACATAAAAAATAAACAAGTATGTTATTTCCAAAATTAAAAATGAAATCATAAATATTAATAATTTAAATTAAAAAAGATCAGCGTTGTAGCAAAAATTCATATATGAAAGCTTCTAAAGATCGTCCTAATATTAAGAATAATAGGTTTTTATTTGCAGCATCAATTTCAATGCTAATCTATTCTATTCTTGAAATATTAGATAGCATTGTAATTTTTCTAATCGTATTAAATCTGATTCCTAATATTGCATTAATCTTTCAATTTTATGTTCCTCTTATTCAACAGCTTTTAGAATCTCAACCCTTATCTTTAGCACCCATTTTCTGGGCATTCACTTTAATGCGAGTTATTTCTACAATAGGACTTTTAAAGAATTTATTATGGGGTTTTTGGATTAGTTTTGTAAGTTTAATCATTACAATGATACTTGCAATTGTATTTCTACCTTTTGGTGCATTTGAACTTCTGGCATGTTGTGTGATTCTCATTCTATTAATTATTGGATTTTGTGATAATAAACCCATAATAACGAATTGATAAAAATGAAAACTTCTGCACCAAACTTTGAGTTTATAGAAACCGAAATTAGAAAAAAAACATTCGGAGTATTGAGCACGATTGATCAAAACGGGTACTCTCATTCAACAGGAATAATATATGGTGTATCATCACCTGAATCAAAATTTTCACTATATATATTAACTGAAAATAGTTATAAAAAGGTAAAAAATATAAAAAACAATAATTCAATTTCTTTTGTAATTCCTTTCCCCCACCATCTGCTCAGATTTGTTCCTTCTTCTTGTGTTCAATTTCAAGGATCTGGGGAAATTATACCATTTACAAACACAGAAGCTCAACATGCATTCCAAAATAGTTCCAAAATTCTAAAACTGAATCTACAACAAGCAAATCAATTAAATTCTAAAGAACAAAAATCAGTATTCATAAAAATAACACCCAATAGCAAACTGTTCTGTTATGGATTAGGGTATAGCTTAATGAAACTTCGTAAAAATGTTGAGATTGGGAGCTATTCTGTAATTATTCCATCAGAGAGATTAAATTGAAAATTCAATCTTTGCAAGAAATAAACCATACATTTAAAAATCAAATTTTTTGATTAAGCAATAATAATTAAATTTATTTGTGATTAATTTGAGCATTCAAGATTCTAATCAGGTTAAACAAGAAAAAGATTATATCTACTTACGAAGTTATTCAAAAATATTATTTTTGAATTCCTTACATTATAAAGATTCAATTTTATACACTAAAATTGAAAATTAATTTTAATAAATAAAATTCTTGAGAGGAAGGGTTTATTCATGATTGAAACAAACATTTTTTTATTTTTAAGTATTATATTCTTACTTATTTTCGTTATTGGGAAATTAATAGAAAAGATTCATATCCCATGGATTTTTTCTTCATTGCTTTTAGGATTTTTTCTTGCTATTTATAATCCTTTTACTGATATAACTAGCTCCTCTACTTTTGATTTCCTCGCTCAGATGGGTATGTATCTTTTACTTTTCATTATTGGTTTTGAAATAGATCTAAAGGAAATGAAAAAGCAAGGCAAATTTATTATTAAAACAACGACATTGACTATCTTCTTGGCAACATTTTTGGGAACTCTTATTATATATTTTCTTTTTAGCTATAATATTTTTATCTCGATTATTGTAAGCTTATCCTTTGCGACAGTAGGAGAAGAGATTTTAATTCCTATATTAGATGAATTTAAATTAACAAATGAGCCTTTAGGACAAACTATAATTGGTGTGGGCACTTTAGATGATATTTTTGAAATTTTCACTTTAATCTTAGTTATTTTATTTGTAGGGTCAAGTACTCAAAATGTGGTTGATGTGGTAATAATTCTTGTTGCTCTTTCTGTGCTATTTATTTTAACTATAGGATTCCTTAAAATTGGGAAAAAAGGGAGTAAATTTAAACATACAGGGGTAGAATCGCTTTTTGTTTTTATAGTATTTGTCTTATTCTTATTTATAGGGGTAGGGCTTTACGCAGAGGCTGCGCCCCTTGCTGCATTGTTTGCGGGAATTGGTTTAAAAACATTTATTCCACCAGAAAGACTAAAATTTATAGAATCGGAAATTAAAACAGTATGTTATGGTCTTTTTGCTCCTTTATTTTTCTTATGGGTTGGCGCATCGATGAATTTGAGTTATATCTTAATGTTTCCAATATTTATCGTTTTAATTGTGATAGTCGGGTTCGCAGCGAAATTATTGGGAAGTTATTTGGGAGGAAAAAGGACTCTTGGTAAAAAAGATTCTCTTCTATTAGGAATCGGAATATCCGTAAAATTCAGCACGGGAATTGTCGTTATGACTATTTTATTAAGCAGCAGACTAATCGATTCTGGACTTTATTCTGTTATAATAGCGTCTAGTATTATCTTTACCTTTGTTATCCCTATAGTATTCGCCAGATTATTAACAAAAAGAAAATCTTCCACTGGCACAGAAAGAACTGAAAACGATGACCCGAATTCTAAATTATAACTTTGTTTAAAAAATTGAAAGTTATTTATATTACGTTTTTTTTAAATGAATAATACATAAGAGATCTACTAATTTTGAAAAATCGCTGGTTTCTACATTATCTTTTTTGGAGTCCCACCCAAATAGCATTTTTGCTGCCTTTCCGTAATTCGTTATATACCACTTCATAATTGATATTTTTTGATTAATATCTGAAACGAATTCGATTTGAGGTTTAAAACGGTGAAATCCATACATTACTGAAACATCGTCTGGATTTGATCGCAAATTTTTAACCCAAGTTGCATGTTCCCCTCTTCCGGCAAAAATAGTAATGTTTCCTTCGTATCGTCTATATTCTAATGGAGTTCTTCTCATTTTTCCCGTTTTCCATCCTTTAGTTTTTAAGATTAAAAAAATTTTTCCGAATCCTAATAAAGGTAGTAATTTTGCTCTGTACAATGGAACCATTAGATATTTATTTAATTTTTTCCATTTTTTTAAGGTCTTTTTCTTAGATGCTTCATCTTGATAATTAAAGTTAAACATTACCGATCCAGGGCGTGGTAATTCTTCATTATTCATTTTAATCTCACTTGATTTAGATATTATTATTTATGAATTTTAAACGATTTTTCTCATTTAAATTTACTATAAACGATAGATTATTTTATATTATTGCGAGGCATTGAGCCAAACATCTTTTAACACAAGCATTACAATTTATACATTTTTCAGGATTTACTAAATCAACCTTTTTATCTTTTTCATCAAATAAATATAAGTTTCTAGGACATACTTCAATACATACTTTGCATCCAATACATTTATCTCTCTTGATAATAATTTGGCCATACGGTTGTAATTTATATTCACCAAACAAAAATTTCATTTTCTTATCACCTTTCTTCCAAGTCTTTGCACCTAATTCACTTTTATAAATTGGAGTTAATCCGTGAAAATCTTCTGCCATAATCAATGTAATTAAAAGAGAAGAGATTATATTCCAAATTAGATAAAGAAGATCAAATATAATAAATAGATTAAATAGAACTATTAAAAGAAGAATTATCCCCTCATAAATCCATACTTTTGTTTTTCCTGTTTCCGTAGGAATGCTTGGCAAAATCAGCATTGTACCGTAAATTATAATCACAAAAATTAAAATAGTATCTAAATAAAGTATAAGATTTAAAATTGGTAAAAAAATAGCAGAAATCCAATAGATAGCTGAGACTAAAACAATTAAAATAAAGAAATATAATGTAGCCATTTCTATTCTGTGAAAGATAGGAAATCTTACTATTCTCTGTGCCTTTGATTTACAGAATTTTTGTTCTATAAAAGAAGGGATATCTTTAGCATATACAGGCCCAAATACTACGTTCCATCCGGTCTTTTTTTTAATGATGATGGGATCTATTCCAGGAGCACTTAATTGAGGTAAAATTAAAGTTCTATGAGACACAAGATCATCAATTCCACTGGTTTTTAAAATTGACAAGACAGAATCTGTTCGAAAATCATCTCCACACGCTCCACACCATACATTAATTCCTTTAGAAGGAGCAATTAATAAATAACAATCGAGATTTTTTATTGCCTTTAAAACTCGTTTTACAGTTAAAATGAAATTACATGTAAGTAAAACGGGACTTTCACTTGTAGGATTTCCAATTTTTATAAGGGTTGGTTCTATAGGAAAACCAGTCCATCTTAAGAAATAACTTAGAAATAATTTTATTGACTCTTTTACCTTCATTTTTCTCATATCTAATATTATTTATATTTTTAGTCCATTTTTTTCAACCTAAATAACTTTAAGGTATCTAATAAAAAATATTTTTCTTCAATTAAAGAAAAGTTATGACTTTCAAGTCTTTTTTCCATATTTTTTAAATATTTAGTGGTTAATTGTGACTTAAAATATGTAATTATTGCTATAGGGATTCTGATAAAAAAATACACAATTTTCTTCCAAATTTTCTTAGGTTTAACCTCATCAACTAAAATAAATTCTCCATTATCCTTTAATATTTTATTGATTTGTTTCAAGCAAAAATCTTGCTCATCTTGATAAAATTCACTAAATGATAAAATCGCTGTTATTTTATCAAAAGATTTATCAGAAAAGTGTTCATCTAATTCAATAACCGGCATTTTAATAATTTGAATACTCTCAGTTAATCCTTCCTGTTTAATGTTTTTTTTTGCTACCTCGAGCATTTTTTCTGAATAGTCAATACCGGTAACATTTGCTCCTTTTTTAGCACATAGAATGGCGAATGTTCCCGTACCCATGCCAATATCTAAAACATTCTCATTCTTATGCATTAAATTATCTGAAATATACATTTTAATTTTTGGTAAGCGTCCTAATGTTAAGTAATTTATTCCTTTATCGTATTTTTCTGCTTTCTTTTCCAATGCTTTCATATAAACATATGACATTTCCAAAAATACCGCTTATAGAAATAAGCTCTGATAAAAATTCAATCTTTTTAGTAAAGAAAAGAGAGAAATTATTTAACTCTTTATTTGGAAAATTTTAACGATATTAAAATAGAAAAGAAGAATACATGTTAATATTTGACATTATCTTTTTTTAATTTTATTCATGTGGGAGCGCGATAATTAACGTTATTATAAGGATGACACCACATAAAAATACCAAAGTTTGAATAATTGATCTCTTTAAGTTTTTTTCTTTTAACAGTTCAGGCATGAGTTCTGTGCTTGCTAAGTATAAAAACCCACCACCAGAAAACGCTAAAAAGAAGAAATTAAATAAATCTACTTGAGCTGACAAGAAAAAAGCTAAGAACCCTCCAAGTAATGCTACCAAGGCACTGGCAAAGTTAAATAAAAGAGCTCTCTTTTTTGTAAATCCTCCATATAAAAGGATTCCGAAATCTCCAATTTCCTGTGGTAATTCATGGAATAAAACCGCAAGAGTGACAATAATGCCATTCCCAATTCCACTTAAGAATGCGACCATCATAATAATACCGTCTAAAAAATTGTGTAAACCATCACCAATTAAATTTAAAAGTGCGAAATTTTTAATCTTTTTACCTTTATCTACAATATTATCTAAACCTTCTGTAAGAGTATCATAACAGACTAATTGGTCATCCTTTTCATGAGCATGTCCATGAAACCAATAAATAAAACGTTCCATAATAAAGAATATTACAAACCCTAGAATTACTATTGCGAATAGAAGACTTTCAACAATACCTGCCCCTCCTGCATTTAATTCTTCAAGATGGTGGAGAGATTCAGGAATTAGATCAAATAGCGCTGTAGCTAGAATTGTGCCTGTAGCAAATGCCACAAGAATAAACAATAACTTATCTAATGTCGTTTCTTTAAGTGAGATCATAAAGATTCCCACTAAACTTACAAGGCTGATGATTAATATCATTAAAAAACCTATGATAGCTTCCAATTTTATCAATACTCCTTTTGTTTTTTTCTAATGGTATATCTTAGATAATTTATGAATAAAAAGATTGCTAATAATAATAAAAATCATTTAGCCAAATTTTATTAATTTCTGTTTATTTTAAGAGGATAGAGTTTATTTAAATATTTGAGTAGTAATTTTATCAAAATGTATTGTCAAAGTTGTGGTTCTGAAATCGGTCAGGATTATATAATATGTCCCTATTGTGGGCAAATGAATAGTAATTCTGATACTATAAGTGAAAAGGACATTGAGATCCAAGAATTGCAACAAAAAATAGCAAATCTAGAGCAGATTATTAAAGAAGAACCAAGATCAATTATTAAAAAGGCGAGATTAAATCAATTTCAGCCATGGATTTTCATTTTTCCTATCATTTTTATGGTATTATTTTTCGTGCTTTTTATGATATTAGTAAGTATTAGATAGAGATAATTGAATCTCAATCGTTTTGTACGGTAGGTATTATTTGGGCTTACATTAACCAATAGATGCTGCTTTTTCAATCATCTCTTAAATGATGTTCCTTTGTGTATTAAACTAATTAAAGCTTTTCTAATTATAAAAAGAAATTTTTCCGAATTCAAGTTTGTATTTAACTTAATAATTTATTACAATAATGTTACTTCTTTTGTTTCAATATTCTAATTAAGATATTTTGAATGATTTAAAAAAAATTAATAAAAGTAAATTTTAATCATACTAAAAAACATAAAAATGTCAATCAATGGTTAGGTCTAAACCATCGAAAGCTGCTATTGTTTCTGGAAATATTAATTTAGCTTTTTCTTCTGCTTTTTTCCTATCCTGTATAGTTTTATAAGTACTAGCATCGAAATGAGTTAAAATTAATTTTTTTACCTTAGATTTCACTGCGACTTCCGCTGCTTCTTCAGGTTTTAGATGTGGCCATCCCCATTCTTCTTGACCAGGCTTATAAGAACATTCTGTAATAAAAAAATCAGCATCTTCTGCAAGTTCAAATAAATTTGAGCATAAACCAGTATCTGTACAATATGTAATGATTTTATTATCTAGTACTAATCTATATCCTAGACATGGATCTGCATGAAAAAGAAGCCTACATGTGAATGGAAAACCTATATTATGTTTTCCTTCATTTAAATCATTCATTTGCACTTTTAAAGGTATATCAGTGAATGGAGAGGAATAAGGATGATTAATGATTTGGTTTATCCGTTTTTTTGTTCCTTTATAACCGTAAATCTTGAATTCTTGATTTAATGGGAACTTAGCAAAAGTGTGAAGCCCTATTATATGATCTAAATGAAGATGGCTAAGAAATAGAATGATAGGTTTTTCATCGTCAATATATTGATCAATTTTATAAATTCCATCGCCCGCATCGAAGATAATATAAAAATTTTCAGAACAAATAAGAGTAGAAGTAGTATTTCCTAGATTTGTAGCATACCAACCGTTAGTTCCTAGAAAGATAATATTCATAATTTTACCCAATCTGAGTTTATTCTAATAATCCAGCTTATTTATAATTAAATTTTCTTACATTTTTAATATTTAATTTAAAGAATTATAAGAATAGAATTTAAGCTTAAATTATTTAAGTAATTTATATTTCAAATAAATTTTCTTTAATCCGTATTAGTTTTGAAATTCCTTTTTAATATATTCAAATATTTTTTAATCTCTACATTTTAATTTTAAAAATTTGATAGTAATCTGAAATTGATATTAAATAATTACTTACTATAAGGATTATAAAATTATGAGATATATTATTATTGGGGGAGGACCTGCAGGAGCTACAGCTGCATTAGAATTAAGGAAACATGATGTAAAAGGAGAGATTATCATTTTATCTGATGAGAATTATCAATTCTATAAGAGAAGTAAAATAATTAATCTAATTTCAGCCAGTTGTTCTGAGGATGATCTTTTTTTAAAGGGGAAAAACATATATGATGAAAATAAGATTAGATTTATAAATGATCGTGTTGAGAGAGTGATTCCCGAAAAACAACAAATATTATTAAAAAGTGGAAATGAAATTTATTACGATTATCTTTTAATAGCCTCTGGAGGAAGTCCGGTTTTATTACCATGGAAAGGTGTCGAACTTGAAGGGATATATACTTTATATAATCTTGATGATGCAAAAAAAGTTGCGAAGTATATATGTAATGCGGAACGAGTGGTTATAATAGGAGGAGGAGCTATTGCAATGAAAGTTATTCAAAACTTTAAAAAAATTGGATTAGATATTTCGATTATTGAAAAATCTTCTCATTTATGGCCGATTGGGTTTGATAGAAAAATTGCACGAATTGTGGAAAAGAAGATTACAGAAAATGGAATTCGTATTTATTTGAACGAAGAAATTGTTGAATTTAAAGGGGAGAATGGAAAGTTAACCTCTGTAATATTAAAAAGTGGACGAGAAATTCACACTGACTTAGCTGTTATTACAATTGGTATGAAGCCTAACATCGACTTTCTTATTAATAGTGGTGTTAATGTAGAAAAAGGAATAATAGTAGACTCATATATGCGGACAAATATCCCTAGTATCTATGCTGCTGGTGATGTTGCCCAAATCTATGATCCTCTTTATAATATGCCAATTCTTCATCCTACATGGGGAAATGCTAAGAAACAGGGAAAAATAGCAGCAAGAAATATGGTAGGAGATAACATAAAATATGAGGGAACAGTTCCAATTCAGACTATTAAAATTTTTGGATTTACAGCCATTGCTGTAGGTATTACTCATTCAAAGAAAAATTTTGATGAAATATCTTGGATTTCATTTGAAAAAGGTTTATGTAGGAAATTTATTTTTGAAAATGATCAACTTTTAGGAGCCTTGATTTTAGGAAAGCAGGTCAATAAAAAAATTGTAAAACCTATCATAAAAAAAGCTATCTTTGAAAAAGCACATATAAATGATTACAAGCATCTCCTATTAATGGAAGATAATGAATTTAATAATATATTTAAGAGAATAGAAATTAAAGCTTAAAATATTATAAAAAAATTAAAGTATTTTTTGTTAAATTCACTTTATTAAAGATAAATTAGTCCATTATATTCATATACACTATTTTTATAGATTGAATTCGAATTAAGGACTGTGAGTAAGGATATCGTTATATGATATGGATATTTCGGATCGATAATATGGTTTAAGATGCTTTATTTGAGTTTAAGCCGATCAAGAAATGCTGTTTTTCAGCAACTTTCTAAACAATCTCTATTCATCGATAAAAAAACTCATTATTTTTCTATAAATTGACATGTATTTTTGTACAGGGTAGTTCTTTAAAGATATAGTAATTTGATAAAACACAAATAATTAATTCTTTTTTATTTCTTGAGGAGTAATATCCTTTCGACTTATAGCTTTAAAATTTAGAGGAGAATATTCTAAGATTTCATTAGCAATTTTTGAAGCTCTGTCATGATCCTTTAATTTTACATAAATTTGTAAAATATCAAATAAAGTCTTTAGATTTATAGGATTAATATTTCTTGCTTGGAGAAATGAGTGAAGTGCTTTCTTCATTTTCTTAGCATTTAAATAGTTATTACCTAAGTTTATCCATATTTTTTCATCCAAAATTAATTTAAAGATTTCCTCTTTTTCTTGTTTATCAAAGTATTTCAAATATCCATTTTTGATTAAATATTGTTGTGTAGAAGGGTTAAAACTTTCAAATCGTAATAGAACTTCTTGTTTAAATACCTTCTTTGCGATTGGATCTCCGACATCTGTTAGTTTTTTTAACAACGGAAATGCTAAATTGCTATGCAGCAAACGTGGATTATAATAATATTCCACCCATGCTTGCAAATTAGAGCAGTGACCCCAAAATTCTGTTTCAGGAGAAATATTAATTTTAGATTTGGGTTGATATTCTAATTCATGATCTAATCTTTCAGCCGCTTCGTCAATTGATTCAATTTTATCAAATTCGTGTATTTTATCAGTTGGAATATTTAACAACAAAAATTTACATTGAGTAAATAATTTTCCAATTACATATATATTCGTTGTTTTGTTTTCAAGTTTTAATGTGAGAAATTGATTAATTCGAAATTCTTTTTTTGGTTGCTCTATTTTTTTCAAAAGATAATTAATAAACATCAAAGGGCCGAATTGTAGAAAATAAATTGCAAATATTAATAAAAAGTAAATTAAAGAAAGATTTATTCCTAAGAGGTTTCTCCATAATTCTAGAGAGGATATGTCTAGTATTGCTATGAGAATTAGACTTTTTGTAGTGTTTTTTTTGGAACTTTTCTTAATCATTATTATTTACATCATTCTTTCTTTCTAAAACACAATTTTTAATCTCAAATTTTTCAAATTATAATAGGAATTATCCTAATAATCTAAAGGAGATGATGATTATTATTATTTTATTTTCTTCGAAAAGTTAGTATAATGATTTCTTTTCTAAAAAAACAAAATTCCGCAATGCGAAATATATAAAATAACTCACTTTTCAAAAAAAAACAGAGTTTGTGAAAGAGAAATAAAAACTTTGTGCGTGAATAATCCAGTTATATGGATCTCAAAATTAAATATAAATACAGTTTTATTGAATTTATATATAATCACTTAATAAAATAACACCGCATAAATACTAAATTCCTATTAGTGATAAGTATAAAGAAGATTAACTTAATCATCTGGAGTTGTGCTGATCAATAAATGCTGCTTTTTTGATAGCTCTCTTAGCGATCCGCTTCTATGTATTAAAAAACTCATTATTTTTTTGTAAATTAATAAAAATGTTTGTACAGGATAATATTTTAGAAATACGTTTAACTTATTATATAACAGCCATCTTTTTCTTAAAGTAGATTTAAATTCAGAATAAATATATTTTCGTAGTAAATTTTCATAATAAGTTAAAGATATAGAATTATCCTCGAGATACATAATAATTGCCTGAACAGCGAATTCCGCAGTTTTTTGGGCATAATAGATTCCTTCGCCCCATAAAGGATCAACTATTCCTGCTGCATCTCCTAAGAGAACAACATTATTCTTGTAAACAGGTTTAATTGCAAAATTTCCATAAGGGACGGGGTGTGCTATTACTGGAGAGATTTTTTCAGTCTTTATATTTAAACTCGATATAAAATTGTTAAGTGCACTTAAAAATTTGCCCTTATTTTTTCTATTAAGAGCTCCAACCCCTAATATGATTTTGTCTTTATTTGGGAATAACCAGTTATATCCATAATTAACAAATCCAAGTGTTAGTATAAGGTTTTCATATTGACTTTTTTCTAAATCGCGCCGATTTACAAAACATTCTAAGCCTGTACCTAGATTAAATTGCCAATCTTTATTCCTTATAATATTTTTTCTGATAAATTCTCTTCTGACAATACTATTAGCTCCATCTGCTCCTATTAAGAGTTTTGATTCGATCACTTCTCCGTTCTGTAACTCTATTTTGCAATTATCTATGTCAATGTTGTCTATTTTTATGCCCTCCATCACCTCAACCCCTAGATTTTTAGCTTTGTTTAAGAGATAATTATCATAAATAGTTCTATCAACGAGAAATAAGTTAAGATCTCCGCTATTTCTCGATATTATTCTTTTGTTTCTATATGTAATGTTATAAAATGGTGTATAATAATCAATAATCTTATTCTTAATTAAATCTTCAGGGCTTTCGTGATAAATTTTTTTTATTAATTGAATTGTTTTCAAGGATAGTAAGCCCCCACAAAGTTTGTATCGAGGAAAAATTTCTTTATCGACTAATAAAACTTTGAAATTGTTTCTCGCTAATAAATAAGCAGCAGTAGAACCTCCAGGACCTGCTCCAATTATGATGATATCATAGTTTTGGGATTGTAAGGCCATTTGTTTAATTAACTCGTATTTCTTGAGAGAAAAGATCTAATCGATTATTATAAATCCTAAAATTAAAAATTGATTATAAGTTTTAATTGTAAATACTCACCAAAGAAAGAATTATGAAATTATTATATGCTACTGATATCCACGGAATTGAATGGAAACACAATAAAATCCTCGAAATGGCAAGTTCATTAAAAGTAGATTTAGTAATAAATGGAGGGGATATACTTCCGTTTAAAGGAAATTTATTACATCAAGATAAGTATATCATAGGCTTTCTTGATGAGTATTTTTCGAGATTTGAATCATTGAAGATATACTATTTAAGTTTATTAGGAAATGATGATTTGGGGATCTTTGACAAATTATTTCAAAAAACTTGCGATAAATATTCTTATGTAATTAATATTGCTCAAACAAAATTCCAGATTGAAGGGAGTAAATATGAGTTTATAGGAATGAACTGGGTTTCAGACCTCCCGTTTGGTCTAAAAGATAGGTCACGGAAAGATACCAAAGATTTTGAGCTTCCAAAACAAATTGGGAGGCAATATCTCTCCACTTCAAATGGATTCAAAAAAGTTGAAGATTGGAGCTCGTATGTGGATAACCTCCCCACAATTGAAGATGAGCTTAGAAATCTCGTAAAACCTTCCGATATGGATAATACAATCTACATTTTTCATAATCCACCAGCTAATATTGATCTTGATGTAACTCATGACAATCGAAAGGTAGGGTCAAAAGCAGAATATGCTTTTCTTAAAGAAAATCAGCCAAAACTATCACTTCATGGGCACATTCATGAATCTCCTGATGTTTCAGGTAAATGGTGTTCTCAAATAGGTAAAACAATATGTATTCAACCTGGACAATCTCACCAACATGAAAATTTTTTAAATTGTGTTATGATTGATTTAGAATCTATGAATATTGAACGGAAAATATATAAAAAGACATGCATTTGATTTGATGGAGAAAGTTCAAGTTAATTAGGGATAGCAAAAGTTAAAATTACTTTTTATGGAGAAAAACTATAGTTTTATATATCATACTAACAAAAAAGCTAGTATAAAAAAGATCTTATAAAGTGGCGAGATCCAAATTAAAGAAATAAAGAATAAAAAAGAGGTAGTTAAAAATTACCATACAACCTCCCGAATATATTGTTTGTCCTAAGTGTGAAACTAAAATGATAATGGATTATAGTCATAAAAGGCAGCCGGAGACAGATGGTATTTATAATATATATATTAGATCTCCTGGCTATGTAGGTGCAGGAAAAACAGCGGGTACGTTTACTTGTGTAAGTATATGTAATAATTGTAAAACAATATTAGGAATCAGCAATAGCAGTTAGATTATCTGTTAGCCAAAAATTCAAGATGTAAAATTTTTTTTTTATTATTATTTGAGAGGTTAGAAACAAACAATATTTAATAGGATATCCCACTAAATTTTCATAAGAATTGAAATAAGAGGTCTTTCTTTGAAAAAAAATAGATTGGTAATGTGGATTTACATCATCTTAATTATAGTATTAAGTTTACCAATAAATATTAAGGAATCTAAAGCGGATGTAGTTATGATTCATAGAAAGGGGTTAGGGAATTTTCTTCCCGAAGAAAATGTTTCTTTAATAATGACAAATGCAAATGTCATTTTTAACATTGATGCGGTATATTATCGTAGGAAAATTAATATCAATTTTAATGGAAATTATACAATATATAATCCTAATGAAGCCAAGAATGCAACACTCGTAGCTTCTTTTTCAACAGATTTTAAAAATTTAGAATCATCGAGTGTGATAAAGATAGAGAATACCCCAATTTCTTATGGATTTCTTGAGTATAATTTTACAGATAGTCCATGGGAGGATTATTTAGATTGGGGTTATATGGGAAACCGGAAATTTATAATTATCAATGTGACTCTTCCTGAAAATGATTCCATAATTATTGAATATAGTTTTAATGCGTATATAGATATTTATGAAAGTATTGATGGATTACAAATCTTTTATGATGTAGGAACATCTCGGGCATGGAATGGAACCATAACAGAACGAGTTGAATTCAAAGTGTATGGAAAGCACCCTGATTCATATTCAAAATATAGAGAGGATCAGTTCGAATACAATTGTACGATTTCTGATATTGAAGATGGTCAGAGTTATCTATGGGAATGGGAAAATGAAGTTATTAATGTAGATAGCGTATATATCTCTTTTTCTTATTATAATCCCTGGGGAAGGCTACTTCCTTTTATTCTTTTTCCATCATTAGCTGCAGCACTTATAATTTCCGTGATTCTTATAAGGAGACGAGCTAACAGGAGAGCTCGGGTAGAATTAAGAGATTAATAAATATAGTAATATAAAAATCACACATCACTTCTAAATATTTGGTGCATATCTCCTCTCTAATGCTAAGAATAAATAATTAAAAAAAATAGATTAAGATTTAGGGTAATTATTTTCGATATACACCATATGTTTTACAGGCGTCTATCATGGCTTTGAGATTTTCAAGTTTCGCATTATCTGGAATTTCAGCGCCGACAAATAATCCACCACCCTCAGCGCATTTATCAATAATCTCTTTGGTCTGCTTTTCAACCATCGCTGGAGTCCCTAATGTGAATAGGGAAGGTTTCATATTTCCTTGGATACACATATGATCACCAAGTATCTCTTTTGCCTTGAATATATCGGTCCGTTCATCCATGTGCATGTAAATTTTTCCTTTAGGTAATTCTAATAAATAATGTAATCGATCTGTCCAATTGGTATCCATATGAAGTTGTACAATGAAACCATCATTTACATATTTAGTAACGATTTTCTTAAAGTAGGGCCAAAACAAATCCTCAAAATGCTTTATTGAGATAAAATCAGCACTTCCTCGAACAGCTCCTACTAAAAGTGTTTTACCTTTCATCTTAGAAACACCGTATTCTCCCATTAAAATCACATCATCGATTAGGAAATCAGACACTTCTTTTATTTTATCGGGGTATCGATAAATATCTTTCATAAAATTCGTTGATCCTCTAAATACGGATAAAAGGTCAAAAGGTACTATTACTGCTCCATCAGTAAAGGTAGGGACATTGTAATAAGTCCACCATTTTATGGTATTCTCTTCTACCTTTGCTCCAATCTTACCTAATTTGGTCATGTCACCCATACCAGCTCTATCAAAATTAGCTAACCACAGTAAACCCTCATTAATTATTCGATCATAGTCATTCTCAGTTAAGAGTGGATTATCAAGACTCCGCTCTACTAATTGAGGAGGTTCATTTACTCCGAGCATACGTCCTGGTAATCTCCAGTCAACGTAATATGCTGAAAAGTAATCGGGAAATGGATTTATATACATCATATACATTGCTCCTCCTGCCATTGCAATGTCATATCCTCCTAGTTTATGGTAAATCCATTCATACGCGTATTGAGATTTATCGGGGTTTTCTAATATTTCTTGAGCGGTAACGTCAATGTAGTGTGCTGGGAGAAAATCTATCAAAGGCCATACAGGAACCCTATCAGGTTCCTTTAATCTCATAGCTGTTAATACCCTCTCAACTGAGGTCATAGCTTCTTCTTCAATAGGTTCAAATTCCATATTTATCCCTCCTCTAACCATTTTTTTACAATTTTTACACCTTCAAATGCACTATCCGTAAAGGCATCAGCACCAGCTTCTTTCATCCACATCTCATCAGTAGGTAATCCACCAATAATTATTTTCACTTTGTCTCTTAATCCCTCAGTTTTAAGTTTTTCAGTAGTTTCTCTCATGGCTTCAAGCGCAACTGTTAAGAGCCCAGAATATCCAATAACATCGGCATTTGTCTCTTTCACTTTTTCAATGAAATTTTGAGGAGGGACGTCAATACCTAAATCATAAACATCAATTCCAGCAGATTGTAATAGAGTGACAAATATATTTTTTCCGATATCGTGAACATCACCTTTCACAGTACCTACTACTACAACTCCTTTACTTTTTTCTTTAATAGCTTCTTTTTTAAGAGCTGGTTCAAGTATTTTCGCTGATTGTTGAAAAATTTCGCCAGCCATAACTAATTCTGTGAGGAAATATTCTTTCTTATTAAACTTTTCACCAATAACTTCTACAGCTTTACGTAATATATCGATAATTTCTTTTGGGTCAGACTTTTCCTCTAATAATTGTCTTACTAACTCGTACGCTTTCTGTTCTTCTAATTCTACAACACTTTCGAATAGTTTATCCTTAACACTCATTTTTTCTTCTTACCCCCGACTTTTTTTTTCATATAAGCAAATATAAGACGACGCATTGAGAATTTTTTACCATTTTTTCCCCAGAGAACACGCCCAATAGCTTCATTCATTTCATCATCATCAACATAGTTAGGTTTCTTAGAAAATTCTTCCAATTTTATACACCTTCAATAGTCTATTCAAATATTACTATAAGAATTAGATTTTATATAAATCTACAAATAGAGTATTGAATCTTAAAGTATTTAAAGGTTCAATGATCGAATAAATCGATAATCCCCTTGAGTGAAATAAAAATGTAAAATGATAAAATCGTTTTTTAGAGATATCGTATAATTTTTAATAGCATTAATCATATTTGCATTCTTTTACTAACTTTCCTTTCTCAGATAAATTCATGACAATGACTCTCGGTCTAGTCATTGCTTCAATTGAATATTTTATTCCTTGGGTTCCCAAACCTGATGATTTAGTTCCCAGAAATGGAAAATGATCTGGACCTCGCTCGCTTTTTCCGTTTATTTGAACTGTCCCCACCTCTAACTCCTGCGCAATATTAAAAGCTAAATCGATATTTTGAGTGAAAATCATGCCTTGAAGTCCGTATTCCGATTTATTTGATATTTTGATGGCTTCTTCGGCGCTATGAACTCGTATAAAAGGTAATACGGGACCAAAGGGTTCTTCCCAAGCAATTCGCATTTCAGTTGTAACATTATCTAACAACGTTGGCCACATGATATTTCCTTCTCTTTTATTTCCGCATAGTAAGGTACATCCTTTTTCTAAAGCATCGTCTATTAATCCTTGAACATAATCGCATTGCTTTGAACTTATGAGAGGTCCTATAGTGGCATTTTTTTCAGGATCTCCAATGGATAAATTCATAGTTTTCTTTTTTACTAATTCTATTAATTTATCAGCAATTTCTGGCATTGGAAGGACTCTTTTTACGGCTGTACATCTTTGTCCGCTATATGAAAAAGCTCCTGAAACAATTGCCTCTACAGTAATTTCTAAATTTGCATCGTTTAGTATGATAGCAGCATCTTTTCCACCCAATTCTAACAATAATGGTTTCATCTCAACAATGTTTGCAATATGTTTGCCCGTTTCAGAAGATCCGGTGAAACTCACCATATTAACCATGGGATGTTGTACTAAATAGTCTCCGATTTCAGATCCTTTCCCTGTGATTATATTAAAAACGCCAGGAGGAACTCCCGCTTTTTCTAAAATTAATCCGAAGAATAAAGGACTGATAGCTCCTTGGGAAGGTGGTTTAACTACAACAGTATTTCCCGCCATTAATGCAGGAGCGATTTTGGATCCCGTAAGATTAAACGGATAATTAAAGGGTCCAATGCATAGGATCACTCCTAAAGGAACTCTGTATGTCATTGACATTTTATCTTTACCAAAACCTTTAAAGGTATCTCCATAAATTGCTTCTCCTTCTTGTTGCAATCCCGCTTCAGCTGTGGCTTCAAACAACTCAGCAGTTCGGGTTATTTCCGATATAGCACTTTTTAGTGGTTTACCGATTTCTTTCATCATTATATACCCTATGGGATTAGCCCATTCCCTCATTAAAGTAGCTGCTGTTCTTAATATATCTGCTCGTTCTCTCTGAGTCTTTTCTTCCCAACATTCTAAACTTTCTTTTGCAACATTTATGACTTGATTAACTTCCTCAGTGGTACATGCTTGCACAGTTCCTACTATCTCATCATTATAAGGATTTCTAATACCTATTGTTTTTCCAGAAGACGACTTTTTCCAAGTACCAGATACATAATACTTAAAATCTAAATCATCTTTCATTATGAAAGAATTAGGAATTTTATTGATTTCTTCTATTATCATGATTATTTCGTAATCCTAAAAATTTCTTTTCTATAAAAGATTGGTCTTAGATTTTTTATAACATTATCACTATTAAATTTATTATTAATAATTCAAAGGTCTTGCTCAATTTATTTTCGAAGCTTTTCAGAAGTAAAACATCGAAAAAGATTAAGAAAAGCTGAAAAACTTCATAATCCGTAGCTTTGAATTAAAGATTATAATTTTATATGAAGTTATAATGCATACCATTAGGCTAAAGAAAGAGAGGCAGTTAAAGTGGTTCATAATCAAATTAGCTATGTGCATAAAGCGAGTTTTGATAAGAGCGTACTTTATCTTGAACTTTTTCTAACAATATAAGAAACGAATTTTATACTCCTATCCACATCTTTTCATATTTCTGACTGAATCATTATACTAAACTAAAATTTTCAATTGAAGTGAGAAAATTTCTTTGAGTTTTTAGACTTATCTATAAAAGGCTTCTAACATTATCATTAACAAACTCTTTCTAGTTGAGATCAACATTTTATTTTTCTATAGAATAATAAAACGTTGCACTGGATAAGAGAGAGGAATTTAAGTTGGTTAAATAAAAAGAGAATGACGTTAATGCCTGATTGCGAATTCTGTGGTAAGCACATCGTAGGTACTAAGTGGAATAAACAATATCACCATATTAATATATGTCAAAAACCAATAAAACGATTTTTTTGTTCCCGTCAATGTAAATTGAGATGGATTTTTGAAAATGTTTGATTTCATTTTGTTGATAATTGCTTGATGTTTAGGGGTATGTTTAGTACTTGTACCAATCTATAGATAAATAAAAATATCCAAAAAATGAAATCAAAAGTTATTTATGACCCCAAACATTTGAATAATTAATGAACACAAAAAAAGACAAAAACGACAATGAGTCGTGCCAATCCACTAATAATCCCAGCGAGTGGAAGGGAAGAACAATAGAAATTGATGACGCTGGGACTGGAGATCTCGTCGGAGATGCTTTTATTGGCTTTCGAGACACAGAAAATGGAAAGATTATATTTAAATCAGTTCCTGTAGAACTCTATAATAAAGAAAATAAGGACAATGATCGCCCGAAAAAGCATATAGTAAAGATTGTGATCAAAGCACTAAGAGATCTTAACCACCGTAAAGGAGATAGAATTCTTTTATGTAGGGGTAGTTGTTTCGATCTTGTTAGAGAATATTTTGAGAAGAATAATATATACTACGAGCCTGCAGTTATAGAAGGAGAACTTCAAAATGCTGTAGAAGGCAGATTTATTCAACATCTTAGAAAATTCGGGATATCTTCTAGTAAGCTTACGAAAGAATCTGGTATACAAAGATATTTTATTTTATTTAATTGGGTATGTCGGGACTTTCCAAATCGTGAACGTTTCGTCAAGAGGGGATTCCCTTCTTGGAAGAAGAAATGGAGAAAAATTGCATTAGAGAGATATAAAAACTATAAAAGTGATAAGACTCGTACAATAGAAAAAATTATGCAAAGGGCAAAGATGATATATGAACATGCATTCGAGAAATCTATTTCTGTAAGAGAAACTACCTCGAAAAATCAATAAAATGAATTATATTTATTGATTTTTTTACGAAAATATAGTAATCGTTAAGATTATTATTATAAAGAACTTTTTTTTAATATTATATAGTTAATTTTCCTTTTATAAGGGCAAAAGGAGTTTTGAATTGGTCCGAATTATAGTTTTCTTAGATAATAGTAATATTTTCAAGGGTTTTAGGAAATACGACGTCAAAGTAGACTATGAAAAGCTGAAAAACATAATAACTAGTGGCCGTGAATTACAGGCTATATTTTTATACGAGGGTGCTGTATATCCTATAAGTCTAGGAAAGAGGAAATGGTATAAAGAGTTAACTATTCGAAGTGGATATACAATTAAAACGAGTTTTGATAAGATTGTGTCAAACGACGCCATTGAAAAGAAGGTTGACATCAATATCGCGATTGATATCATTTCTCTTGCGTATGAGAATGCGTATGATAAGGCAGTTTTAATATCTGGAGATGGAGATTTTGTTCCAGTTGTAAGGAAATTAAAAGAACTAGAAAAAGATGTGGAAGTATGGGCATTTAGATACTCGCTAGCTAATGCGTTAAGGGAAGAACTCGAGCAAGAAAATATCCATTATCTCGATGATATATTAAGTAAAATAAAAATGTAAAACTATAATTGATCAATTTAGTTAATACATTAATTATTTTTTAGATCCTCTAGTACTTTAAGCTACTTTTTAAGACAAAAGTATTAAGATTATTTAGTTGGTCCAATCAATTCATACAAATCTCGAGCCAATTTTTTCATAATCGGAACGTGACCTTCAAATAAAATACGTTCTTCAATGATAATTGCTGGTGGAATTACTGTCCCATATTTTTTTATAGTATCTGCAGAGTCAATATCTTCAAAACTTACTTCAATTTTTTGTTTAAATTCTGGTATATCTGTAAAAATTCGCTCAATGATGTTTCTCGTTTTACAACACTTAGCACAATAATTATCTTCCTCAGTTTTTAATAAAACATGAAGAATTGGCTTCTTTATTAGAGACCACTAATTTTATTTTATAATATTTTTCCTTTAATTGGAAAATACTTTCATTAATAAATGATTTTTGCTTTAAAATAGAAGGAATATCTAATCTAGAATCAATTATCTCATGGATTTATATTCTCCCTTTAAACTTGATATTCACAGTGCTATTAAGCATTAAAGTACATCGTTTAAGGAAAGAAATCTCTTAACCAAAATTTTAAATTCTTGAATCTAAGGAAAAAGCTATTCTTCTTTTTTTATCATTTCAAGTTCAGATTCGATGCCAAGTAAATTCGCAACTTCGACTAATGCTTTCCATTCGGAATGAACGTTTTCAGCTTCTCTTAATTTACCTTGTGATACTAAAAGATTATGTAAATTGGCTTTTGAATCCACAAGTCTGACAAACATTGCCAAAATATCGCCCTTATCCTCGATATTTACATAATTCCTCAGGACATCAATCATTTGGGTATCTTGCTGAGAGATAGGAGATAAATTCTTTAAAGTATCTCGGATTTCAGATAATATTCTTTGATTATCTTCTAGTAAATTTAGTTGCATTAGGCTAACATTAATTGCATCAGAATAAGTTTCAGTTCCGCATTTTTCTTTGAATTCATCTAATTTCTTTTTAACTATATCATTTATTTCTATTGTTGGACTCATTTTACTGTATAAATAAGGGGATAATCTATTATTTAAGTTTTAATATGTGTTGAACATATAAAAATAATTTAGACTCTTTTTGAGGAAGAACATATATATAAAAAAAAGTAAAGAAAATTATTTTATTGTATTTAAGAAAGCCATAAATATTTGTTTGGACACATCAGGTAAATCTTCAACGTATTTATTTACTTTTTCCATGAAATCTTCTTTTGAAATTGCCTCCTTTAATATATAATTATCAATATCTCTAAATTTATTAGTAATTTTTTCGTAGGCATGCGTGAGGGAATCAAGATCCTTACTTATAGATAATTTCCATTCTTGGTCTACAGATATTTTATCCTTATCTTTGTCCTTTTCTTTTTTGTCTTTATCTTTTTTGTCCTTATCTTTCTCTTTTTCTTTATCTTTATCTCTTTTGTCCTTATCTTTCTCTTTTTCTTTATCTTTATCTTTTTTGTCCTTATCTTTCTCTTTTTCTTTATCTTTATCCTTTTTGTCCTTATCTTTCTCTTTTTCTTTATCCTTTTTATCCTTATCTTTGTCCTTTTCTTTTCCCATAAAATTTCAACTGTTTAATAATTAGATTTAATCAAAATATAAAACTTAGGATATTTAAAATTTTGGAGATTATTCTCTTAATCTTTAGATAAGGGTGTGAAGTGATCCTTAATATTCGTGTTTCCAGTGGGTTGAATTTAGTAATGTTATTATCAGTCTAAGATTAAAAGATATTTTAAATCGAATAAAAATTTAAGAATTAATTAAGTTAAAAATTATTTTGCTAAGAGAAATAAGTTGAATTAAATAAATGAAAAATATTGTAGTTCTTTTTTATGACAAGATAAATGATGTTAAAATTTATGATTTTAAATTACCTATAGGTGGCTATACAGATTTTAAAGATTTTCAAAAAGAATTAGATTTATTAAAGGATAGGTACAAAATTTTAATGTTAGATGCTCACAATAAAAGCATCGATTACTTTTTTCAAAATAAGGACCAAATCGACTTAGTTGTTAATTTAGCAGATAATGGATATGAAAATGATTTTTCTAAAAATGCGTTTTTTATTGAATTATTCAATTTTTTAGAGATAAAATATACAGGTCGACAAGCTAATAATGTTGAATTTTTCGAACGAAAAGATCTCATGTTATATGTATTCGATTATTTGGGAATCAATTATCCAAATACAGTGATGTATTATCAGGGGATTGATCTGCCATTTTTAGAAGAAAAAGTTAATATGCTAAGATTCCCGGTTATTGTAAAAATGGGTATTTCGGGAGATTCTTTACTCCTTGATGAAAATAGTATTTGTAATTCGTATAAAGAAATTATAGATAGAATTGAATACATAGAAAAGGTTTTAGGACAAAAAGAGGTTATCCTTATTCAAGAGTTTGTTAAAGATGCACGGGAATACACAACATTAATTATCGGTAATGATATGTGTAATGATGTTCAAGCGTTTACAATACAAGTGACTCCAAAAAAATTTTATGACTTCGAGCAAAAAAATTATAGCTCCCTTCCTGTTGATGATTTCTATAAGAGACCAGATATTAAAAATTCAAGTTTATTAAAGAAAATCGAGAATAAGCTATGTGATTTAAAAACAATTACCAATTGCATGGATTATGTAAGATTTGATTGGTTGCTAGACGAGCATTCTAATTTTTTTATACTTGATTTAAATGCCAATCCCTCATTTGATTCTGAGCTTTTTAAACTTTATAATGAATTTTTTTCGATAAAAGGAAGAATTTTAGGCTACATTATCAATTCTGCTTTGAAGAGATAACTGTATAATAATAAATATTAATACTGATTTTATAAAAAAGGATAAAATCATAAGCTAATTGAATAATATACAAAGGGGGCTAGATATTAAGTAATTGGAGGTGTGTTTTACTTGATGTTTCTAATCTCATTTTGCGCTATACGTGTACCGGATATGGATAAGATAGAAAATTCTGGATTAGCTTGGGTATAGGTTTTTTAACAAGTTTAAGGATTACCGGGACTATACTTGTTCGTGATTTATTATTTCATATAGAAACACTTGGAGATACATTACCAACATAAATAGCTACTGTTCTAAGCTTAATAGATACTATTATTAGTTTTATACTAATTTATAATCAGATTTTTCCGATTAATATGGTTCCAGAACCTTAAATTAATCACGATGATATCTTAAAAAAAATACTGATATAAAATTTTAAAATCTATAATCAAATACTAATCAATTATTAGGATAATGTTTTTTAATTTGAAAAATAAGAGTATAGTGATTATTAGTAGTGATGGGTATGTCAAAGACAAGTAAAAAGAAAATACAACTTCCGCGATTACAAGTAGCTTTAGATTTTGAAACTTTAGATGATGCATTGGCGATTGCAGAAAAAGTTTCTCCATTTGTAGATATTTTAGAAGTTGGAACACCTTTAATAAAATCCGAAGGAATGCGCGCTATTCACGTGTTAAAGGAGGTACATCCTGACAAGCTGATCTGTGCAGATTTAAAAACTGCAGATGCGGGATACCTTGAAGTACAGATGGCAGCTAAAGCGAAAGCTGATATTGTCACAATACTTGCAGATGCTTATGATGCTACAATCAAGGAAGCTTTACGCGCCGCATATGATTTTCACGTAGAAATCATGGCAGATCTTATCGTTTCTCGATCACCTACTATCACATTAGCGGGTCTCATAGATCTTAGGTATAAAAACACAAAATTACATTATGCGCTAGTGCATAGCGGCTTAGATCGCCAATCTTCACGACGAGCTCCATTGTTTGAGTTAGAATCAATAGCACGGTTAAGAGATCATCCTCGATTAGCAATAGCAGGTGGTATAAGAGTCTCTGATATTCCTAATATATTAGCTTTTCCTTTGGATATTATTATTGTAGGAGGCGGAATCACTCATGCTAAAAATCCATGCAACGCTGCAGAGAAGATTCGAAACGCCATTAACAAGTATTCTAAATGAAAAAGACGCCTTGGACTTGAGAGAAAGTTTGTTCTGGAAGAGATTATTATTTTCATCAGAAGTATGATTTTTTCTTCGATTCTTTATTGTGTATATTATTAATCGTATTATATAGACAATTAGAGCTGCTAAGAAACACCAAACACAGATCATTGTTTCTAATGATCCAGTTGAACTAGTACTCCTGTAGAAAGGATTAAAATCAAGAGGAAAAAATGGTCTAATATCCGTGTATATAGGAGAATCGAGTAAAATATGAATATAAATTCCAAGGAGAGAGGCGAACAAAATTTTTTTAAAAGAGATTTCTTGTTCAATTTTGAAAAATATCATAGGTGGAGTGAAATATTCTCTGATTTTAGTCATTATCACTGTAAGAACAAGAGCAATTATTGTACCCCCTAAAAAGCTATGGAAAAAACCATGGAGCGGATAATTTAAATTAAAAAATAAAACACAAAAAGGTTCAATGTCAATGATTACACTTGCTATAAGAAAAGTGGGGAAATCAATAAAGTTAAGAAATAATAGCCCTATAAATAAGCCAGGTCCAAGGTGATATGGTGTAAAAGGCATATAAATAAATACATATTAGAAACTATTATATTTTTTATTACAATTCAATATTGTTACTAATTAAAAAATTTATAAAAATCGATCATCCAATTCCATACCACAGCCAGGACAATGCTTTTTAATATGATAATTTTTATCAGCTTTAATAATATTGACTAATTCGTTTTCTAGATTAGAGTAAATATCCTTGAGCATTACATCTTCAATTGAAATTAGCTTCAACTTTCCTTTTTGATATAATTTAAGCTTTTCTTCTTTTCTCTTCATGTAATTTTTTCCAAAATAACCCCAATATTCTATATAAACTTCATATTCTGGCAAATACCAATCATACTTGACTGAATTACCTTGAATTTCTATTATATTTTCATATTCATGCTCAAGGCCAAGGTGATGAAGATGATTGTCAATTATTAATTCTCCTTTTGATTTTACGATGTGTCCATCAAGACATTTAAAACTCATTGCTCTTTGAGGGAGAAATTTTCTTCTATAAAAATTCAGAGTTTCGAGAATAATCCAATAAATGATTCCAAAACATAAAACAAAAATAATACCTCCTAAAATGAAAAAAACAATAAGTTGACTCAGATTTGATCACCTTTTATAGATTTCGATTATAGCAATCTATTTTCTACATTCAAAAGATCAACTTACCTTTTATTTAAACATTAGCACTTAGGAGTTAACAGTAATTTATCATACAGATATTTTGAATAAAAAAAAGAGAGTTTTTTATTTATTCAAAAATTCTATTAGCAATTCAAGTATTTAACTTTTCTTTTTAAACGAAAATTCTAATAATTTAAATATGATTATTTAACCAATTACTAAGATCATTTAATACTATTCGTCTATCTTTTTCAAGCTCATTATATACTTCATGATATAATCCATCATAGATTTTAATGGTTTTATCATCCATGGTAAACCAATTATTAAGTTCTTCAGCTCCCTTAATTAGTTTATCATCTGAGCCACACCGAACTAACAAATTAATTTTAAAATCACTAATAACTCGTATGAGATTCTTTCAAACGTTATCGAAACATTTAACTTAACTTTTGAAAATTCTGTTTCAAAATCATTGATTTAATAAGAAATTTATAGTATAAAAGGAACAAATAATGTGAAATTTATATGTTGGGATTTTCTTATAACATCTTAGAAAAGAAAAATATTGGGGGTAGATAGGAATGATCGTTATATTATCATATTTTCATACTAAAATCGGACCATTAATCTTTTATTCTTTTCCAAAAACTCAGTTGGATAGAGAAGTATTAGATAGAATATATGATATAATGGATCAACCGAGCAAGGAAGAATTTTTGAGTCAATCTTTCGAAAATTTAAAATTATTGAACTATTATTTTCAAATACCCTCAGATTGGGCTCGTGGTAAGAAGGAAATGGTAATGGTCTCAATAATTATTAATCAGCAAATTTCACCTGAAATTGAAGAGACTATTTCTATATTATGTAAAAAATTTTCAAAAAAGATGCAATCGAATGAAGAGATTTTTACTGGGTTCCATATATATGATTTAGATAATTATGATGAAGTTGATAAACAAAGTATAATAAAGAACGATTCCTTAATCAAAGATTGGGTACAAGATTTATATTGGGAAGTAATGGGAGATACCAGAAGAAAATCAGAAGAAGAGAAAATAACTTTGTTATTAAATGACCGATATATATTTGAATCCTTAGAAGAGATGTCAAAAGAGTTGAAAACAATCAGCAGGGAGATCAATTTAAGCAAGCATTCACTGAAAACGAACTCTAACATCAATAATTCGATTTTTAAATTGAATAAAATTATTGATGATTTATATGAAGGATATATTGAAAAGATGACTGTGCTTGATATTGAAGATGAAAACGGCTTATTGGCTACTGAAGAAGAATTAGACACTGATATTCAAAAAAGTAAAAAAGAATTAATTCGTGTTTTAGAAGAAGAAGTTACCCGAAATAAAAAATGACTTTTTAATCTTATTTATTTTTCCTAAATTCTTTAAGGTTATCTGGTGGCCATGCTCGAGGGGTAATGCCATCTTTAATAAAACGAAAATCACATATTGGTGCACCATTTCCGATTGTTTGGGTACGTTTCAAACCGTATCCATATGTTTGAGCTTGTGCATAATCAGCGATACATACTATTGGCATCAAATGCTCTGCTCGTTGATTTTTATAAAACTTATATACACCACATTCACTATAATCTATTCCAAAAGAAAAAGTCTTTCCGTCACTTTCAACGAAATCCAATACCCAATCACCTGGATATTTACGAACTTTTGAATTTTTAGCATGTTCTTTTTCTTTAACAAGAAATTCTTTAGCAAAGATATCATCTGCAGGAGGTATCACTTTATAGAAAGCTTCAAAAAGTTCATATGTCAACCTGCCAATCTCATTGAATTGGAGTCCTTCTTTCTCAAAGAATCTAAGTAGTGGTAATAGAATAGCAGCATTGATAAGATCATCTGTTAAATGATTATCATTACCTCCTACATAAGGGATTTGAGGGATAATTGTTTCAAATTCATTTCGAGTAGTTTTAGAAATCTCAATAAATTTGGATTCCCCGAAATATTCAATCAAGATTTTTTGAACAATAGTTAACGCAGCATCAAATGTTCTTAATAAAGTCCGTTTTTTCTTTAAATAAAAATTACTTTCTTTTTCCTTTTTCATATCTCTATTGTTTCTTAAAATTTAATTTTATTTAGAATATAATTTTAAATTAAAACGGTTTTATTAAATTTAATAATACAATGCAAAGAAAATAAGCGAAATAGACCAATTTTTAATATTTCTTTTTAAAAATTTTATATAAATCTTCATTATAAGTAAATACTATATAACCCAAAAGGCCTATTTTGGACATAAGACTTTATTTTTCAAGAATTTAAAAAAATAAAATATAAAAAAAAAATTAATATTATATTTAAGCGAAACCGAATGCGATAAATATAATTAAACCCATTGTAAGGCACATAACCCCATAAATATAATAAGCCCGGAGATATTTATCACTTAAAAACATTAAATCAGTCATGTACCAGCTTACACAACCTCCAATACCCCATATGATTATGTCGGTTATTATATTTGCAGGGCCGTCGGGTCTCACTTTCATACCTGCAAGAAGAAGTAGTGTGTTTTCTATAACTTCCCAAAGACCCGCAATAATTAAGATTATTACCCAATAGAGTACGAAACTTTTGAATTCCGGTTCGTTAATTGGGTCTTTTGGAGCATCAGTTCTATTTTTAACTATCCAGCCAATTGTGAAAGCCATAACAAAGAGTGAAACACCCCAAAGGAAGTGTCCTATTGACCAAAAATCAAATGAGGCAATTGAGAGTTCTAGTTCATTCATTGCTACTACAGGAACACCAAAAACTGCGGCTATAACGGCAGTTAAAATCAATACTAGGAGTAATCCCAGCATTATTAAAAGAGGTATATTTCTTTTTTTCATAATTAAAATCACTTAATTATTTTGATTTAATTAGAATTTCATTTTTAGTAACATCGAATAAGATATCTTATAATAAATAACTTAACTTTTTTATTAAAATCATTAAATAATAGGCATTACAGTCTCTTTTTAAAGAAAAGGAGTATACTTTTTATTTCTCTTTTCTACATATTGCTGGTGGTACTCCTCTGCTTGCCAAAAATCTGAAGCGGGGACTATTTGAGTTACTATTGGTCTTTTAAATCGATTAGATGCTTCTAGCTTAGCCTTAGAGCTCTCAGCTTTTTCTTTTTGTTCTGAATCCAAATAAAAAATTGCTGAACGATATTGTGCCCCAACATCAGGACCTTGTCGATTCAGGGTAGTTGGATCATGGGTAGACCAAAATACGTCTAATAACTCATCATAGGATATTTTAGATGGATCAAATAAAATTTCTACAGCCTCTGCATGACCAGTTTTATGGGAACACACGTCTTTATAATTAGGATTGGAAAATTGGCCACCGATATATCCCACACGAGTAGATATAATACCGTCTAATTTTCTATAATTCGCTTCTACTCCCCAGAAACAACCAGCAGCAAAAATAGCTTTTTGAATCTCCATATTCTTATTCAATTAAATCAGAAAGTTAAAGCTAAGCCTAATTTTATATAAATTTGGAATGAAAATTGGATTTTTTTTATAAGAAAGTAGAAATAATATTTTTATTGTATATAAGGCAAGGATTCTAATAACAGAAAAACCATCTAAAAAGTATGGAGTCTGAAAATACTAAAGATAAATGGAAAAAAAAATTAACAAAAGAGCAATATAAGATCCTCCGTAAGAGAGGAACTGAACCCGCCTTTACGGGGAAGTATTGGAATCATCATGAAAAGGGTATTTATAAATGTGCGGGTTGTGGTGCACCATTATTCTCTTCTGAGAAAAAATTTGATTCTGGAACAGGATGGCCTAGTTTTGATACCCCCATTGATGAAGCTAATGTTGATGAAAAATTAGATACAAATTATGGAATGAACCGTACTGAAGTGCTCTGCAGTAAATGTGGAGGACACTTGGGGCATGTATTTAATGATGGACCAAAGACTACCGGATGTAGATACTGTATTAATTCTATATCATTAGATTTTGAACCTAATAATCAGGAATGATTTTAAGGGATATTATATTTTCCCTTAGTTTGTATTCCATTCTGAAAATCCAAGAATACTTCCACAAAAGGGACAATACCACATCTTTTTTCGCTTCGTATATTCACCTTTAAATCCTCGAAATTTTTTTCGTCCTTTTTTATCTACCTCAGTAGCATAAAAATCAGAAATATGAAGTTCTTTTTTACAAAATGGGCATTTTGGTTTTACATGAGAAGATGATTTGAAGTCATATCCACAACTGGGGCAAATTTGTTTATTAATATCAAGGTCTAGTCCACATTTCCAGCAACCTTTATTAAACATAATCATCCAAATTAATTAATTAAGAATTGAATTTCTAATTGTTTTGATTAAGAATAAAGCTTTCTATATTTATATAGATTTCAATCTATTATTATTTTGAATATTTAGATCCTAGCTGATTATACACTAAGAAAATATTTAAAATTTCTATATAGAATCTTAGGAATGTTATTATATATTACAATAGTGATGATATCTTTAGCTATGAGAATTACATTATCCTTTGAGTGATATTTGACAGTTTACTATTCTTAGTTATATATATAGTTAATAAAGATAGGATTTCATAGATTTCTCATTCTTTTATTTTTCTAAATGAATAAATACTCTAATATCATCTAAGTTAATGACATTCTTGCACATATAAAAGCCTTAAATTCAAAATATATGTAATTTAAATGCATGATTAGCTTGGTAGACCTTAAATGCATGATTAACTTAGTAAATCTTATGCCAGAAATCAGTGCTAGAAATGTATTAAAGGGTAAAGTAAAAAAAGTAATTCATGGTGCTATAAACTCTGAGGTTATTGTCCAATTATCAGGAGGGATTGAAATAGCTTCTATAATTACAAAGGTATCTGCTGAAAAGTTAAAACTAAAAGCAGGAGTGGAAGTATCAGCAATTATAAAAGCTACTAATGTTATGCTAGCAATCGGTCTTTAGTTATACAAAAGTTTAGAGTTTAAGAGATTTATGTCTAGATTTTCAATGTAAATCCACATTATTCTATACCTTAGGTTTACTTTTATTTTTTTTTCTATTAGGTTTACTTCGAACTGTAATATCATAAAGCCATTTATAGATACTTAAACTCTTAATATTCATGATAGGTTTAGTGGATACTCTCACTTCTTTAATTTTTCTCAATAATCCGAGAACAACAGTGATTCGTAAAATTCCAGATAAGAGAAAGATGAAATGATAAGAGTTCATAAAAGAGATATTAATAAAGCTAATAAGAGAACTCCCAAGAAGCCCCCCACCAATTATAGCTAATCCAATCAAGGAGTTATAAATAGCAATATACTTACCTCGTCTTTTAGAGGGAATATTATCGTAAATAAAGTTAGACGCTGCTAAATTGAATGCGGTCCAGCCAATTCCACTGAATATTTGAATACCTAAGAAGATTTGGAGAGGAGCGACGTAAAAGATCCAGAAAAAGGGTAAAAAAGGGATTATAACTGCTCCAATTCGAAGCAACTTCACATTTCCGAACTTATCAGAAAATCTTCCTAATATAGGAAAAATAATAAGTCCTACCAATGTTGATGATAAATTGATAATGATAAAAAGAGAATATCCGAAGTTTAATTGGGTTAACATATAAACGGAGAAGAATGGTTTTGCAATCCATTGTCCAAATGTTAAAAGAGAGACAAATAAAGTAAAGTTTCCAAAATTACTTTTAGGAATTTCTTTAATGAATTGGCTAGTTTTTACATGATCATTTGTTTCAAAAAAGAAAGGAGGATAATACTGTTTAGTATAAAGAAATGCTGAAATTAAACGAGTGATAAGACCAAAAGTAAATAATAAGATAAATCCATAATAAACTAAATCCTGAAATTTAAACCAATCTAACACAAAAGATAATAAGATAATTCCAATTATCCCTATCGATTGCGTAATTAGATTCCTTTTTGCAAAATATCTACCCCTATTATTCTCAGGAACAATATCTCCCATTAGTGAAAACCATGGAGGAGTCATGATTCCTGAGAATAACATATAAATCAAAAATACTATAATCAATATCCAAGGGAGATATGACTGAATAAGATTAAATTGATATAAAAAAGCTATAATTATAAATAAAGGCCATATAAGAGCCTGTCCCAGAATTCCGCGTATTAGAATATTTTTTCGCGACTTATTTTCAATTTGACGAGAACCTATCATTTGTCCAATTGGAGATGCTAAATTTCCTAAAGAAGATATTATCCCTGTTTGAAATAATGAGGAATTAAGACTAAGAGAAAACGGAACGATATAATTATCTGCTAAAACACTACTAAATACTCCAAAAGATCCTTCAGCAATCGAGACCTTCATTGTTTTCTTTTTGAGTTTCTCTTCAATGTAGACGTCAACATCATCTATTGGAGCTGAAATTTAAATCACGAATTTTAAAGATTAAATAATATCCCCATAAAAGGAGGGTTGTTATTATTCATTTTAAATGATTCAACTAATTAAAAAATACAATATTATTTTTTTTATTTTCATTAATTGTATTAAAAAAGTTTAAATACTTGATTACATTCAAATTAAACTTAGAAATTATGAAAATAAATCATCTTCTTATTCAATTTACATTTTAAAAAAATCTCTGAAAAATTTTCATCTTATTTATTACGCTAATAAAAGTTCATTATAAAAATGATAATTAGGTTTACAATATAATTATAAGGGTAGAGGCTATAAAAATGATAAATGATACTGAAAAAAATAATATTAGGTATGTTCAGAGTCTAAATGACCAACAAATTAATATAACACCACAAAAGAATGACTTTGCTTCTGATAAAAGAATTTTAGAAGACCTTACTATAGATCCTAAATTAAATGATAATTCCTTGCACAAATTCTACAACTATCCAAAATACTATGATAAGGCTTTTACTAGAGATGTAAAGAGTGATATATCTTTTTTCAAAAAGTGTTTTCAACAATATTCAGATGGAGAAGTTAAACGAGTCTTAGAACCCGCATGTGGCCCGGGTATGTTCTTAGAAATTTTACCAGAATATGGATATTTTGCTTTAGGATATGATTTAAATCCAGCAATGGTCGAATATGCTAAAGAGAAACTAAAAAGATCTGGTTTAACTGTCAATCAAGCTGATGTAATTGAAGGAAATATGAAATTCATGAAATTTGAAGAAAAATTCGACGTTGCTTTTATCTGTATAAATAGTTTAGGATATTTAAGAAGTGAAGAAGACATTTCTTCACATTTTAAAGTTATGGCAGAGTCCTTAAAAACAGGTGGGATTTATATTGTTGAAATAAGTTGTAAATGTGATGATATTAGGAATGAAAAAAAGTTCGACGATACATGGTATATCAAAGAAGATAATTTTGATCTGGAGTTAACTTGGGCAATAAATTGGTATGATCTGGAGCAGAGAATCCGACATGTTGACTTTCATATGATCATCAATGATAATGGATATAAAACTGAGGTTGAAGAAGCTCATGAGCTTCGATTATGGATATTTGATGAATTTAAGCAATTTTCGAAATCTAGTGGATTTGAAATTGTAGGAATCTACAATCAGAATTATGAAAAAATTGCTGAAAATATCCCTATTACTGGAGAATTAGGTGCATTATTTTTCATTTTGAAAAAGATATGTTAAAAATTAATTTTAAACATCCATTTTCAAAAATTACTGTCTTATTAATACTAATTTAAAATGTTAAAAAATAAATATTGGGTTAAGATTCATAATTAGCAAGATTATCGAGATACCATTTATACAATAAGGGAATGTCTTCTATTTTACTAAACTTAATCGATTTATCAAACAAGACAATAAAGATTTTATCATTCCTTTTTGTTAAATTCAAAGTTTTATCATCTTTAATCTCTATCAATTTGTTATTATTTATATCGATAAAGAACAGTAAATAATGTTCAATGAATACATTTTCAGAATCCAATTCGTATTCAATTTCTTCTTTAATATCCTTAATAAAAAGCTTTAATGTCTTTCCTATTGTAATCCAACCTTGAATATAATTGCTTTGTGTTTTATTTAGAATAAAAAATTTCCCAATTACTTCATTTGAATTAGATTTATTCACATTAGTTACATTTTTTGCCATATATATCTTCACCTAATTTTGCTTTTGTGATACTAAAAAAAATGAATTATTCGAGAAATATTTAACCTATTTTTTCTAAATGTAAAATTAAGAATCCTCTAAGGTGTTTTTAATTCTCTTTATCTTGGTTATATTCATAATATTAAGATGCTAAAGAAAAAGTTAAAAGCATTTACTTAAACTAAACCTTTAAGAGATCTCTTTATAATCATTTTTACCAGTTTTTTACTTAGGAAACCAGTTGTAAGAATATCTGCGAATTCTAATCGGTCAAGATATAATCTCAAACTTTTAATTTTATAGTTTTGATACTCTAAGACTTCTGCTATCTTAACATTCAATTTCTTACCATGGTTAAAGGTTACATGTATAATGAATTCCTCAAAAAAGATGTTGTTTTCAACTAGAATAACAATAGGTTCAAATTTGATTGTATCAAATAAGTTAAAAAACCACTTAAGCCATTTTTTTAGGTTAGTTTTACCTCTTAAATTTAACCCTAGAATTTCAATCTCACAGTCTTCAGAGAAATATGGAACCAGTTTATTTATATTTTTGATTTCCAAATCATTATCTAGGTCTTCCGTAAGTTTAATAATCTTATCTTTATCTTGATAATCATTCATTTCAGAACTTTTATTTTTTTCAATTATTGATCTTTTATATTTCAAAATAGAATATAAACATAGACCTTTAGGTGTTTTAAACCTCTTTTATAGAAACTTCAGATAATCACAAATATTTAGAATTTGTGCAGATTTTTTAATGTTAAAAGTTTTTAATCTCAAAGGTAGAATGTAAATTTAAATAAAGAAAAGCAAAATGTCAGATGAAGAACTTCGGGATCAAATTAACAAAATAGCAATGGAAATAGAAAAAATTGAAGTGACTGCAAAGCAAAAAGAAGAATACTTTAAAAATAGAATTAATGAGGAATTTGATCCAAAAATTAAAGAAATCGAATCAAAACTGCAGAGGGAACAAGCAATACTTAATGAAATTGTAAAAAGTATCGAAGAATTAGAAGTAAATAAGAAAGAAATGATTCCTATTGTAAAAGATTTAGAACAAAAATATAATGATTTGAAAAAGGAAAAGGAAAAATACATAAATGAACAGTGTAAAGCAATTTCTAAAGAAAAGAAAGTAAAAACGAAGGAAATCGACCGAAATATTAGATTGCTAGAAAAAGAGTTAAAAACTAAAGAAAAGAAATAACCTATCAATATTATATTAAGAAAAATTTAAAAAGATAAAAAAGATTTGAAAATGGGAGTAAATATATCAATAAAGTAAATATCTTTTTAAATAAAGTGTGATTCTTTTTGTTATTATATTTTAAAGGGGGTTTAAATGGTATATACACAATCTCCTCATCTAACTGATAATGAAATTGAAGAATTTATAAAGAATGGTAAGATTGCAAGAATTTGTTCATATAATAAGGACGGGACCATTCATGCCGTACCTGTATGGTACAATTATGAAAACGGAAAAATTATTATTGGAACTCCAAAAGCTAGTCGTAGGGCAAGAAATATCAAATGTAATGATAATGTTACAGTATTGATTGATGAATTAGGTCCCCCAACGAGAGCTGTTATAGTTTATGGGAAAGCAATCATAGAAGAGAAAAATATGGATCAAACAGCTCATTCCATATTTAGTAGATATATGTCTCAAGAAGAAGCAGAAGGATATTGGAAAGGATTATCCGAATTAACTGAATGGGTAAAAGTCATTATAGACCCCACTCACATAGCATCTTTTGATTATAGCAAGGATAAAAAATATTTAGATGCTACAAAAAAATACATATAAATAAAGTATTATTAAGACATTATGAATAAGTGTGATAGGTGGATCTTTTTATATTCTTTTTCTTTAAAATAATTTGTAAAATAATATAAATTTAAAACTTAAAAAAGGGTGATTATATGTCTGACTATTTTAAAAGCATAAAAAGTCCAGTTGAAAATGTATTACTGTTCGTAGGATTGGTACTTTTCACTTTAGGTTTCTTTACATTATATTTCGCTATCCCAATGCTTATTAGTAATCCTTATATTGGTTGGCCTTGGATATCGTATGCAAGTATTCTTCTATCAATTGGATCAAGTTTGACATATTTAGAGGTTAAATTATCTAAAATTAAGCTTGAATAAACTGATTTATTTTTTATTAAAATATAATTTTTAAACATTTTTGCATCACATTATGATATGAATAATCAATTCGGGACATGTGGTGATGATTTTCAACAGAAGTCTAAATATATTAGAGAGAAATTACCACGTCATCAATTAGATTGGGCTAAAAAGCCCAATTCCTTTAAGACGTATATAAATGCGATAAAAACAATTAAATTACCCGATCCAGAATTTGATAAAGAAATAAGATTCTGGTCAGTAATCTTAAATAGGCAGTCTACTCGTAAGTTTAAAAATGAGTCATTAACGCTCAAACAACTTAGTCTTTTATTGTTTGGGATGAGTGGATTAACTCGTATTTTTCCTCAAGTTGGTTTTAGGACAGTACCGTCAGCGGGAGGATTATATCCTATTGAGGTGTATCTCGTGGTAAATAATGTTGAAAATCTTAATCAAGGGATTTATCACTACAATATAGCAAAACATAGATTAGAATTATTAAAAAAAGGAGACTTTCGATTAGAGATTGCAAAAGGCTGTTTAGATCAAAGAATGGCATTTAATTCAGCAGTAAACTTTGTATGGACAGCGATTATAGAAAGATCCAGATGGAAATATCTCCAAAGATGTTATCGTTATATTTATATAGATGCAGGTCATATAGGTCAGAATTTTTATTTAATTGCAGAGGCGTTAGGATTAGGATCGTGCACTATTGGTGCTATTTACGATGATGAGATCAATGATTTATTAGGAATTGATGGTATTAATGAAACAGCAATATATGTAGGTGTTATTGGAAAAAAAATCAAGTGAAGTATTATGAAGTAATTATTATTAAACACTAATTTTTAGAGATATTTTTTGGTCTACTAAAGGGTTTGTTTTAACGCGTTTTATCTTCTTTTCCTTTATATTAATCAGGAACGTCATGTAAATTTACAATTCAAAAGACGGTGTTAATATACCAGAATATTTCAAAAATTAAAGATATGCATAACCAGTAAAAATTTGATATTTAAATTTCATTTATATTTAAAGTAGATAAATTTTTAAACCAGAGCTTAGGTTATGGTTCTCAAATTCTTATAATTTTGCTTTATTTTTCTATATTAAACTCTTAATTTGATATCATGTTATAATTTAAACTTAATTACTATAAAACCTCTTTTTCCTGTAAGATACGTTTGGATTATTGAATTATAAATAATCCAAATTAGAAAGCTTTAAATATAAATCTAACAATAATTATTAAAAATTTAATCATTAAATAAATTTAAAAAAAACTAAGGAGACGTATTATATTATGGCAAAAAAAGCAGCACCTAAGAAGAAGGCTCCCGCTAAAAAAGCAGCACCTAAGAAAAAGGCTCCCCCTAAAAAGGCAGGACCTAAGAAGTAAGCTTCCTCTAAAAAATAGACATAAAATATTTGAGAATCCAAATTTTTTTTTAATTTTACATTTTTTTAAATAAGGTTTCGCAAAAAATATAAAATATCCAGAGAGCACTCTTTTTCAAAAAAAAAATACATACTTCTAGTGAAGTTCAATAATTTAAAAAAAGTACGTTGTGTGTAATATAAAATATGCTGAAAGATAAAAATTAAAAACCATTAATATTATTACATAAAAATAGAATAGATAAAAATTAGAAATTTCTAATATTTATGATTAAATCAATCTTGGTTTGTGATTCTCAAGGATATCCCTTCTATGCTAAAAAATTTGATCAACATATGGGGGAGATAGATCCAACTATTTTTAGTGGTTTAATTTCTACAATTGGAGTAATAGGGAAAGAATTATTTAAAGAGGAGATTGCTACGATATCTTACGGCGATAAATATGAAATAGCAATTATAACCAAAGAATTACTTGGAGATCAAAAGTCTATCTATTTCGTTTTTATAATTGAGGGAGATCCTGATCTTAAATTAATGAAGCGGTTGAGTACAAATATATTTATAGAAACAAAGCATGTTTTAAAAGATCCAAATAATGCTAAGTTAGATATAAAGGAAAAAGTGGATAGGATTTTAGCAAATTTATGATTAAAAGATTTAATAGAATCAGATTTTCTAAATTAAATAAAAAATTGAAAATGAAGAAAAAAGAATTAGAAAAGTTTCTTAATCGGTTAGAGGAATTATTAGAAGTTAATGGATGCAATGGACGTGATTTAACTAATGCGGAAATTATATTAGAAGAAATGAATATTCCAAAAAATGAACAAATAGAATTTTTGGAAAATTGTAGAAAATCTGGTGGATTTTGTGATTGTGAAATTTTTTTAAATTCTGAAGAATATTTGAGAGAAATCTATGTAAAATAAAACCTCTTAAATTGTTATTGAATAAATATTCTTAATATGTGTTACCATCTTCTTATATCAATGAGAGTTATTCCTTTTAATGCTTTTTTTCGCTCTTCTTCTAAATGTTTTTCTAATCCAATATCTTTTACTCGTTGATAATGTTTTATTACAAATGGATATCTATCGCGATGCTACTCTGTTCGAGAGCAAATTAAAAAATCTTCACATAATAAACAACTTTGAAGGTTTTTCGCTTTCTCACATTTTAAAACTTCACACCAAGGTTCCTTTATATTAAAACAAGTTGGGCATTGTTCTTTTGTTAACCATTCCAAACCTTTTCTTAAATCTTCAAAATTAAAATCTACAGAATTTTCTGCCCATGTATATGATTCTTTTGTTAATTTAAGGAGTTCTTGCGCTAAGTGAGCAATTTTTCCTGTTCCAGTTGGGCACATTTCACAAAAAACTCCACATTTTCCATAGATAAATTTATCTTTTAGCATTAACAACACCAATTTGTGATTTATGTTAAATATATCCTCCTCATCATATCAACAATATTAAAAATTATAAGGAAACTACCCTTATAAAAAAAATATATGATAATTTTTCTTTAGTTTTAATTTCAAATTAAAGCTAATATGAAAATATATATTAGGATATGGTTTAATTATTTATAGACATTTATATAAAATTTTGATAGATTGAGAATGAATGTAAACAATATTAAAGGGCGTCCTGAATTCAGCTTGGGTCAATTTTTAGGATATGTATTTTGGAAACAATTAGATGGATTTCATCTGAGATGGTCTTCAAAAGGTAAAAAAGAAAATATATTTCAAGGAAAGATAATTAGTGAATCTAAATTAAAATTAACAAAAAGGATTAGAGCCGAAACTGCTGATACCATAAATCAAACTAATGAAAATTCCATTGAATGGAATACTAGCGGACAAGGTGATTTAGATGGATTAGATTTCCTTACACCAGGAAATTTTACAATAGAGCTAAGAATAAACAAGAAAAAAATCAAACCTAAAAATATTTTTTTGGGATCTCAAATGGAACAACCTGATAAAAATCCTTTTACTATAATCCAAATTACTGTTCAAAAAGAAATAAAAATAGAAAAGAAGAAAAAAGTAAAAGATGTTGATAGAAAAATAGAAGAGAAGATTATAGAGCCAGTATATGAACCAGAACCAAAACCAGTATATGAGCCGGAACCGGAACCAATATATGAACTGGAGTCAGAACCAATATATGAACCGGAACCAGAACCTGTTTATGAACCGGAACCAGAACCAATATATGAGCCGGAACCAGAACCAATATATGAGCCGGAACCAGAACTAGTATATGAGCCGGAACCAGAACCAATATATGAACCGGAACCAGAACCAGTATATGAACCGGAACCAGAACCAGTATATGAGCCGGAACCGGAACCAAAATATGAGTCAGAACCAGTATATGAACCAGAGCCAGAACCAGTATATGAACCGGAACCAGAACCCGTTTA